>Ga0209517_10000891_pt1 | contig 48498 bp, 43 predicted proteins | sample PeaSoiMetSII2010_FD_187695 | JGI IMG/M metagenome (GOLD analysis project Ga0209517, IMG submission 187695) | Peat soil microbial communities from Weissenstadt, Germany - SII-2010 (SPAdes) (version 2) | ecosystem: Environmental > Terrestrial > Soil > Wetlands > Peat | place: Germany...
CGAGTTCCGGCCCGAAGACTTGGACCCACCGCCAGATGCAGGAAGCGTGGACCCGAAGGCCCCGTTCAGTCATGAGATCCGCCACCTGCCGGTAGCTCAGCGGGAGGCGCAAGTACCAACGCACACAGACGAGGATGATTGGACCTTCGTAATGCCGCCAGAAGAAAGGATCGGTCGGCCGAATCGGCATCGCTTTACGCTACCGCAGTCCGATTCCGGTTTCTCGCAACACAACCTTCACACGTTGTGCAACTATATTCACCGCCTGATTTCAGTAGGTTACGAAGGTAGCTCAACGTCTTCTCTTGAGCCTGGTGACACGATTATAGAAGGAAGGCAGAAAAACTCATGGATGATCAGCAAGCGAATCTAAAACTCGCCGAGTCGCAAGTTGAGCTACTATTGCCGATGGTCCGCCATCTTTATGCGGAGCTACAGTTTCTGCGGAATGAGTTGCTCGCCGTTGCCGCTGATCCCGCGTCCGTGCAAGAGCCTCCGTTGCGTCACCGCGGACAGATCGGCATAGAAGTACAGAGGGCCGTTGAAAAAATCAGGACTGGTATCACCGCCCGTTCGGTTGTGGGGGAACTGAAGCGATCGGGATACCCGTTCGTGGGCCAACGGCCCGTATGCAACGTGGGCAACGTCCTGAAGCGCTTTGTTGCCGCGGGAATTCTCGTTAAGGTCGAATCAGGCTCAGGACGCTCCCCGGCGCGTTACGATCTCGGAGGCAAAAAGGCCTGACGAGGCCCTTGTGTAACATGAGGAGAACTATAGCCTTTGCCGCCCAAGTTCACCGGCGGCAGGGGCCACAACATGAAGGAACCGGCTTCGCCTAGCTCGTCGACGGCCGACGGAGCCGGTTCGCGTGGTGAACGTACCCTGCATCACGCGGCGGTCAGCTTGCGATGGCCGCCACATCCACGCGCTTCCAGTATACATTCGGAGGGTAGCACCGGCCTGATGTATCCTCAACCTACGGGCGGCTTCGTATGGCGGATTCGGCGGCTTATCCACTCACGGGTGTTGGTGAACGGACGCGTACCGCGGCGCGAACGGCTGCGGTGCCTTGGTACATCTGGTGCTGCGTGGTGGCGATCGTTTCGAGCGCGATCGGCGGCATATGGGACATCTCGTGGCACAAGAGCATCGGGCGAGACAGCTTTTGGACGCCAGCGCATATGCTGATTTACCTCTGCGGGGTGCTGGCGGGGCTGGGGTGCGGGTACCTGATTCTCTCGATCACGTTCCGCAAAGATTCGGCGCTGCGCGATGAGTCCATCTCGATGTGGGGGTTTCGCGGGCCGCTGGGCGCGTTCATCTGCGCGTGGGGCGCGGTGGCCATGATCACGTCGGCGCCGTTTGACAACTGGTGGCATGAAGCCTACGGGCTGGATGTGAAGATCCTGAGTCCACCGCACATGCTGCTGGCGCTGGGAATGCTGGCGATCCGTTTCGGCACGGTGGTCATGATTCTGGCGGAGATGAATCGCGCGGAGGGCAGGTATCGGGAGAAGATCGAGCGGGTTTTGTTGTTCAGCTTCCTGTTTTTGCTGGCGATGACGATTGGGGTAGCGGAGGAGCTGACCAATCGCGTTTTCATGCATACTGCGAAGTTTTACGTGGTGGTGATGATGGCCGCGCCGATCTGGATGGCCGCGGTGGCGCGCGCGTCGCGGCGTCGGTGGGCGGCGACCATCGTCACGGCGCTCTACACGGCGCTGCACCTGGCTTTTCTGTGGACACTCCAGTTTGTTCCGGCCGAACCGAAGTTGGGGCCGGTGTATCAACAGATCACGCACCTGATTCCGCCGGACTTTCCGCTGCTGCTGATCGCGGGCGCGATTGTGTTCGACCGGGCACGGCGGCGGACGGAGACGTGGAGCCGATGGGCGCAGTCGGTGACGCTGGGAGCGGCGTTTCTGGTGGGCTTCATCGCGGTGCAGTGGCCGTTCGCGGATTTTCTGATGTCGCCGGCGTCGCGCAACCGCATCTTCGCGACGAATCAATTCCCGTACATATTTCCGCCAACGTTCGCGCCTGTGCGTAACGTCTTCGTTGTGACGGACCATACCACCGGCGAGTTTTGGGGGCGGATGGTGCTGGCGCTCGCTGTGGCGGTGGTGATGACGCGGATCGGCCTCGGCTGGGGGGAATGGATGCGGCGCGTGAGGCGGTAGAAGATCAGCCAAGAACACGGGCCAGCGATTCGACGGTCCGCGCGAGAACCTGGAGCGGTGGCGCTTCCGGCTCGACCTTCACCACTTCGATTTTTCCGTTTCCCCACGGCTTCCAGCGCGAGAAAAAGCGCGACGAGGGATAGCCGGCAAAGATACTGACGAGCGGCACACCGGAAGCGGCGGCAATGTGCTGGCCTGCCGAGTCGTAACCGACGTAGAGATCGCTGCGGGCGATGGCCGATGCAAAGGCGGCAAAAGAGCCTCGGCAGGTATGAACGCGCTTGGGAGGCGCTCCAGATTTTGCAACGGCACGTGCAACGCGTTCGGCCTCCTCGCCGCCCGCGCCCTCATCGATCAGCACATGCGCGTGCCGTGCCAGGTGGCCAACGATTTCGGCCTCGAAGGGATCGGCGATGCGCTTGGCGGGATTGTCGCCGACGCCGAAACTCATGGTGACCAGCGGACGACCAGGGATTTTGATCGACTCCGCGGCCTTGGGTGCGATCCACGGAGCGGCACCCTCGATCCCCAAGGTCTGGCCAGCCCAGCGCGATGCGAGTTGAGGCAGGGGATCGTCGCTCTCCGCTTCGAAGGCGCGGCTTTCGAAAAAATAATAATTCTCCTCCGGGCAGATGGGCAGCAGCCCGAGCTGGGTAAGGCGGGAATCGGGATCGAGCACGATGCTGTGAGGAGCAGCCAGCATGCGCTTCAGTTCATGCCAAGCCGCCAGCCGGTCGCGTATGCTTCCTGCGCGCCGGTACGAAACCGGGGCATGAGCCACCTGCCGCTTAGCGGCGAACAGCTCCCATGATTTCTGGCTGCCGACGAGCCAGGTACGGGCGTCCGGGAAGCGCTGCCGGGCAGCATCCAGCAGAACGCTGGTGATGGCTGCATCCGCGCCGAGCGTGATGCGGGACAGCACGAACACGTTTTCCACGTGGCCGGCATCGCCGTGAAAGCGGCGCGGCCATCGGATGCGATCATAACGCGCGCGGAGTTCGGCAGCGTGGAGCTCCGGAACGGCACCGGCGATCACTTCGGAAAAAAGATCGGCGTACGTATCGCACAGCCGGGGTTCGAACAGGTCAGCCAACTGCTCGACGACGATGCGGAAGAGGGAATCAGCGCAAGCCGGTGTGACGAGTTGACGGAGAAGATCGTCCGGCCAGCGCTCGCCCTTCAGGCAACAGGCGAGCAACTGCGCGGCCAGATCGTTACACGAAGTACTTGCCAATGATGAGGTCCAGTTTCTTGCGGGCGGATTCCGGCACGAGAGTGCGATCGGTGATGATGGCGTGCGCGAGCGCCGAACCGCACTTGCACGCGCGCTCGGCGGGCATCGCGGCTACGGCGGCGGCCACCACCTTCGCGGCGTTCTCGGCATTCTTGTTGAGATTGGCGATAATGTCGGTCACTGTGACAGCGGCGTGGTCGGCGTGCCAGCAGTCATAGTCGGTGACCATGGCAACGGTAACGTAGCAAATCTCGGCTTCCCGGGCGAGCTTGGCTTCCTGCAGATTGGTCATGCCAATAACGTCCATGCCCCAGCTTCGGTAAACGTTGGACTCGGCCTTGGTGGAGAATGCGGGGCCTTCCATGCAGAGATAGGTGCCGCCGTTTTTGGCGATCACCCCAGACGCGTGGGCGGCCTGGCAGACGACTTCGGCGAGCTGCGGGCAGACAGGATCGGCGAAGCTGATGTGAGCGACCAGGCCGTCGCCGAAGAATGTGGAGACGCGGCCCCGCGTGCGGTCGAAGAACTGGTCGGGAATGACGAACTCGAGCGGGTGATGCTCTTCCTTGAGGGAGCCCACCGCGCTGAGCGAGAGAATACGCTCGACGCCCAGGGATTTCATACCGTAGATGTTGGCGCGGAAATTCAGCTCCGAAGGCGAGATGCGATGGCCGCGGCCGTGGCGCGCGAGAAAGGCCACGGGTCTGCCGGCCAGCGTGCCGACGACGTAGTTATCCGACGGCCAGCCCCAGGGAGTGTCGATGTTCACTTCGCGCTGGGCTTCGAAGCCGGGCATGGAGTAGAGGCCGCTGCCGCCGATGATGCCGATTTGAGCTTGGTGCAAGATTCAGTCTCCGAGCGTAAATCAAAACTATATAGCATGGGGACGGGCAGGAATGCCCGTCCTACGCATCTTCGATCAACTCGAGCAGAACGCCGCCCGTGGATGCCGGGTGGACGAACACGTAGCGATGGCCGCCGGCTCCAGTTTGCGGCTCATTGAGCAGGCGCGCGCCGGATGTGCGCAGGCGCTCGACGGCGGCGTTCAAATCCGGGACACGGAGTGCCACATGATGGAGGCCCTCGCCTCGCTTGGCGAGAAAACGGCCGATCACGGAATCCGGCTCGACCGGTTCGAGCAATTCGATGCGGGGTCCGCCGGCGGGCAGCATGGCGACGTGGACCTTTTCGTGGGGCACGGTTTCGCGCAAAGCGACTTGCATGCCGAGCTGATCCGCGTAGAAGGCGAGGGCGGCGTCGATTGACTCGACGGCAACGCCGAGGTGGTCAATGGAAATGCCGGCGGCAACGCGGGATTTGGGATTTGGGATTTGGGATTTGGCGACTATCGCATCTAGCAACTGATCCACGCCGGCGGATTCCGTGGCTACCGTCTGGATGATGGGCGGAGTCCAGCCGTCGGGGCGCTGGCCGAGAGTCAGCACTGCCTGAATGTCTTGTTCCACGCGATCGGCGCCGGGGTGGTCGGCTTTGTTGATCACGAAAATATCGGCGATCTCCATGATGCCGGCTTTGATGGCTTGCACATCGTCGCCCATGCCGGGAACCAGAACCAGCACCGTGATATTGGCGACGCTGGCGATTTCGACTTCGTCCTGGCCCACACCTACGGTCTCGATGAGCACGTAATCCTTGCCTGCGGCATCGAGCAACAGAGCGAGGTCGGCGGTGGCGCGCGCGAGTCCGCCGAATGCGCCGCGCGTGGCCAGGGAGCGAATGAACACGCCGGGATCGCCATGATGATCCTGCATGCGGATGCGGTCGCCGAGGATCGCGCCGCCGGAGACGCGGCTGGTGGGATCGACGGCCAGAATGCCGGCCGTTTTTCCGCCACGGCGAATGGCGCGGACCAGGGCATCGACCAAAGTGCTCTTTCCTGCGCCTGGCGGTCCCGTGATGCCGGCGACAATAGCGTGCCCTGCGTGGGGGGCAAGTTGGCGCAGCAAATCCGCGGCTTCGGGCGTGTGATTCTCGATGATTGTTGCCGCGCGAGCGAGCGCGCGTACGTCACCACTGACGATCTGGTCTATCCAATCCGGCATCAATCTTTCAACAGTTGGCGCGCGATCACGAGGCGCTGGATTTCGCTGGTGCCCTCGCCGATGGTGCAGAGTTTCACATCGCGGTAGAACTTTTCAACGGGATAGTCCTTGATGAAGCCGTAGCCGCCGTGAATCTGCACCGCTTCGTTGGCGATGCGCACCGCGGCTTCGGAGGCGAACAGCTTCGCCATGGCGGATTCGCGCGTCACGCGGCGGCCCTGATCCAGCATGGATGCCGCGCGGTAGATGAGCAGACGCGAGGCGTCGATGTCAGTTGCCATATCGACCAGCTTGTGTTGGATGGCCTGGAACTCGGAAATGGGCCGGCTGAATTGATGGCGCAGTTTTGAGTACTTGAGCGCGGCATCGTAGGCGCCCTGCGCCATACCCAAGGCGAGCGCGGCGATGGAGATGCGACCGCCATCGAGCGTTTTCAGGCTATCGACGAAGCCTTCGCCTTGCTTTCCGAGCAATTGTGATGGAGGTAAATGGCAGTCCTCAAAAATCACTTCGCCGGTGGCGCTGGCACGCAGTCCGAGCTTGTTCTCCTTTTTGCCGGTGCGGAAACCGGGCGCGTCTTTTTCGATGATGAAAGCGGAAATGCCGTGCTGCGCGCCGGCGCGATCGGTGACGGCCATGGCTACGCAAACATCGGCGTAGTGCGCGTTGGTAGTGAACGTCTTGGCGCCGTTAAGCACCCAGCATTCGCCATGGCGCACCGCGGATGTGCGAGTACCCGCGGCGTCCGAACCAGCCTCAGGCTCGGTGAGCGACCAGCAGCCCAGCCATTCACCAGTGGCCAGCTTGGTCAAATAGCGCTGCCTCTGCTCATCGGTGCCCGATTTATAGATGTGATTGCTGCAAAGCGACGTGTGCGCCGCGACGATGATTCCCACCGAGCCATCCACGCGGGAAAGCTCTTCAATGATGATGGAGTACTCGATGTAACCCAGGCCCGCTCCGCCGAACTCTTCCGGAAAGATCGACCCCATGTAACCCAGGCGGCCTAGTTTCTTGACCACCTCGAGCGGAAAAATCTGCGCTTCGTCCCACTCCATGACGTGCGTTGCGATCTCGGCTTCGGCAAACTCGCGCACGGATTTGCGTAGGTGAATTTGTTCGGGCGTGTACTCGAAGTCCACGGCGCTACCGTTGGCTCCGGCGAAGTGATGGTGGTGATCCGACTGTCAGCACAAAGATGTAACCAGTATAAGCCGACGGCTGGTCACGAGAAGATTGTATCCAGCGCAGACAACGCACTGAGCGATGAAAGTCGATTAGCTCGCGGATCCCGTGGCTGCGGTCCAGGCGCTGGCCTGATTCAGCAATTCGATTGACTCGGCATCGAGCTTAAGGTTGGTCGCGTCGACGAGATCGTGCAATTGCTCCACGCTGGTGGCGCTGGCGATTGGGGCTGTGATGCTGGGGCGCGCCAACAACCACGCAAGCGCGACCTTTCCCTGAGTCGAGTGCAGATTTTGCGCCACCTGATCCAGAGCAGCGAGAATGCGGAAGCCGCGCTCATTCAGATACTTCTTCACGCCCTGGCCGCGCGGGCTTTTCGAAAGATCGGCTTCTGACCGGTACTTGCCCGTGAGAAATCCGCTCGCGAGCGAAAAGTATGGAATCACACCCAGCTTCTTCTCGATGCACAGCGTCTCCAGCGCCGTTTCGTAGCCGGCACGCTCGCAGAGATTGTAGTGCGGCTGCAGGCTTTCGTAGCGCGGGAGGGCGTGACGTTCGCTGACTTCCAGCGCTGCCGCCAGACGGTCCGCGGTGTAGTTTGAGGCTCCGATGACGCGCACCTTGCCCTGCTTGATCAGCTGCGCATACGTTTCCAACGTTTCCTCGAGCGGTGTCGACTGGTCGTCCTGATGCGACTGGTAGAGATCGATATAGTCGGTCTGCAAACGCTGGAGCGATCGCTCCACCGCGCGGAAGATGTACGCCTTGGAGAGCCCCTTATCGTTCGGCCCCATCTCCATGCCGACCTTGGTCGCGACGATGACCTTGCTCCGGTTGCCCGAGCGCTTCAGCCAGTTGCCGATGATGGTTTCCGATTCGCCACCCTGGTGCCCAGGCGACCATCGCGAGTAGACATCCGCAGTGTCGATGAAGTTGAACCCGGCCGCGACCAGCGCGTCGAGTATGGCGAAGGACGTTTTCTCATCCGCCGACCAGCCAAATACATTGCCGCCCAGGCAGAGCGGGGAAACTTTGAGGGTTGAGGTTCCAAGATTATGAGTGGCCATAGCAGTTTAACTCCAATCAAACGATCTCTTCCTTCGCCGCGTCCCACTTCAAAGTCCGGCCTTGGCGGTAGCTGTCCACGGCCATGCGGCATGCGATGGCTACACGGAAACCAACTTCAAGCGGGCAGTTGGGCTCGGCGCCGGAGCGCACGCAGTCCAGAAAATTCTGGATGTGTGCTTTGGTTTCGTTGGCGCCGGTGCGCGTTGTGCCCACCATCTCGGTGCCTTGCGGGCGATTCACTTTTTGCGGCAGGTAGCGGATCTGCTGGCCGCGCGCGATGGTGCCGTCGGTGCCGAGCACGTCTTCGGTTGAGCCCAGCTCGTTGTTGCCGAAGCCGGAATCCCAAGTGAAGAGGATCTCCTCGGGCTGCTCGAGCGCCACATTCATGGTGTCGGGAACTTCACGGCCATCCTTCCACAGATAAATGCCGCCCACCATGTTCACCGACCTCGGAATCTGGAGATCCATGACCTTGTACCAGAAGGCGAGCTGGTGGCACATGTTCTCGTAAACGTTGCCGCCGGAATAATCCCAGAAGAAGCGCCAGTTGACATAGCGGTTGGCGTCGAACTCATGCTGCGGCGCCGGGCCCAGGAACGACTTCCAGAGAATGTTTTCGGGCGTCATGTCCGGATACACCGGTCGCGACCACTGCGGTTTGCCGTGGGGCGTGTTGCGGTACATATGGGAGTGAATCGCCGTGATCTTGCCCATGTTGCCGGAATTGAGAAACGCCGTGGCATCAACCGTCTCGCCCGATGAGCAGGACTGATGGCCGATCTGCACCGTCCTATGGCCCACTTGCCGATAAGCCGCACGCATCCGCTTGGCGTGATCCACGTTGAACGCCATGGTTTTTTCCTGGTAGATCTGCTTGCCCGCCTCGAGCGATGCGATGAAATGCTCGGCGTGCAGATGCTGGGGCGTGGCGATGAGGACGGCGTCAATCGATTTATCGTCGAGCAGGTAGCGGTGATCCAGATAGGTTTTGGCGTCGGGAACGACTCGCTTGGCGTCATCCAGCCGCTTGGTGTAGATGTCGGCGAATGCCACGACGTCGGCGTTGGGCAGGGTGATCGCCTCGCGGACCAGTTGCATGCCGCGATCGCCCGAGCCGATCAGGCCGAGCCGAATCCGGTCGTTCGCGCCTAGAACGCTTCCGGTGGCCAGCGTTCCGGCGATTCCGGTCGCCATCTGGCCGATGAATTTCCGGCGGGAATGCATGGGGAAGCTCCTTAATTACGGGACGGGGTGTCTTTCGTATGGTAGCATTCCGGCCCTGCAGCGCCAGAGTATGCACTCGGCTACAATTGTATTCAGGATATGGATATCCGAAAAGGAAGACTGCATGTCGACGCGCGAACGGATCGATGATTTTCTTGGCCAGAAGCGGCTGGCGCTGGTGGGCGTTTCGCGGAACGGGAAGGATTTCACCCGCGTGCTGTTCCGCGAGTTCTGCCAGCGCGGATATGACATGGTGCCGGTCAATCCGAACCTGTCTGAGGTGGAAGGCCGGACCTGTTACCACCGGATGCAGGATGTGACGCCCCCTGTGGACGGCGTCCTGCTGATGACGTCGCCCGCGGTCACTGACCAAGTGGTGCGGGATTGCGCCGAAGCCGGCGTGGGGCGGGTATGGATGTATCGCGCGGCCGGCCAGGGAGCAGTGAGCCCCAGCGCGATCGCGTTTTGCGAAGCGAAGAACATCGGCGTGGTTCCGGGCGAGTGTCCATTTATGTTTTTCCGCGACGCTGGTTTTATCCACCGGGCACACGGATTCATTCGGCACCTAACTGGAACCCTTCCAGAGTAAGATTCAAGGTTCAGCGCGCCTTCAACGGATCGGCCGGTACGGTCCAGCCCGTCTTCTCACCCCGGTTCTGCTGCTTGAGCCAGTCAATCAGCGGCTGGAAATACTCGATGATGGCGGACGCGTCGGCTCGATCTTCACCCGTCATGGCCTTGAGCGCCTCGGGCCACGGCTTGGATTGTCCCAGCGCGAGCATGGCGTGCAGCTTGTCGCCCGCCGGTTGCGAGCCGTAGAACGAACAGCGGTTCAGCGGCCCTGTGTAGCCCGAGGCGCGGCACATCGCGCGATAGAACTGAAATTGGTACACCCTGGCGAGGAAATAGCGAGCGTAAGGCGTGTTGGATGGGATGTGATACTTGGCGCCCGGATCGAAATCGCTCTCCGTCCGGTCGACCGGCGGAGCGACACCCTGGTATTTCTCTCTCAATTCCCACCAGGCCTTGTTGTAGCTTGCTGGCTTCACCTGGCCTGAAAATACCTCCCAGCGCCATTTATCAATCAACAGCCCGAAGGGCAGAAACGCGATTTTGTCCAGCGCCTGGCGCAGCAGCAACGGCAGATCGGCCTCGGCCGGCGGCGTGTGGTCGAGCAATCCGATCTTCGTCAGGTATTCCGGCGTAATGGAGAGCGCGATCGCGTCTCCGATGGCTTCGTGGAACCCGTCGTTGGCGCCATTCTGAAAAAGGAAGGGCTGGTTTTCATATGCACGGTAGTAATAGACGTGCCCGAGTTCATGATGAACGGTGACGAAGTCGTCTGACGTCGCATGCAGACACACCTTGAGGCGCACGTCCTCCTTCGAGTCGATGTCCCATGCGCTGGCATGGCAGACCACATCGCGGTCGGCCGGCCGTGTCAACTGCGAGCGTTCCCAAAACGTCTCCGGCAGCGGCGCGAAGCCAAGGGAACGGAAGAAACTTTCGCCGTACTGCACGATCTCTTTTGCGTTTTTGTGGCGCGACTGCAAGATCTGGCCGATATCGTAAGTCGCGGGCGCCGCCAGCGGGGCGACCAGATCGTAGATGTTGCCCCACTCCTGCGCCCACATGTTGCCCAATAGATGCGCCGGAATCAACCCGTCGCCGCGCTCCGCCCCGGCGCCGTATTTCGCAACCAGCTTGCGCCGCACATACGCATGCAGTTCCAGGTAGAGCGGTTCTACCTGCTTCCACAGCCGCTCCAGGTCGGCTGAGAATTGTTCCGGCGTCATGTCGTAGTTGGAGCGCCACAGCGCGCCCGTATCTTCGAAGCCGATCTCTCGCGCCCCTTGGTTGGACAGTTCGGCGAATCGCGCGTACCGCTCGCGCATCGGCGCCCCGACTTTGTGCCATCCAGCCCACATCTCCGCGAGCCTCTTCGGATCCCGCACCTTCGCCATCTCCTCATCGAGATCGTCGATACCGAAGCACTTCTCGCTTTCTCCGCCCGGGCAGTACTTGCCTTTTCCGTAGTCGGCGCCCAACGAAGAGGAGATCTGAGTCAGTTCTTCGCGCAGCTTGGCGTCGGTTGGCGCGGGCAGAGTGAGCGAGAGCTTCATCAGCAGAAATTTCCGTTTCCATTCAGGTGGCAGATTCAGTGACTCAAAGCGCTTGCCTTCGTTCACCAGCTCCGTCGTTCGCTTGATAAGCTGCTCATTCGCTGCCGCAGTCAGGATTTCGGTGTCGCCGGTGATGTATGTTTCGGCCACCCATTCGGCGCGCTGCTCCATCACGGTGAGCTTGAGCAGCTCCGCTTCGGCGTTCGACATGAAAGCGTCTGCTTCTGCGAGCGTGGGTGTGCTTTGCGACTGCGCGGGTGAAAGAACGAGCACCGCGAGCGCAATGCTAAGAAATGCTTTCCGAAACCCCATTTTGCCGAGTTTATCGCAGATCCGCTTGCATCAGGCTTTCATCAACTCGAGCAGCGTCGTCACGGTCCGCCAGTTTCGCGCGGTGCTTACTGTGGCGAGCTTGGAATCGAAGTACTGATTGCTCAGCTTGCTCCGGCCCATGCCATTGGGAAACCGCAGATAGATTTCGCGTCCGCGGACTTGATAAGTGTCCGGCGGCGATCGATCGGGATCGAGGGTGCGGACGCGCGTGGCGTCCGGCGCATCAGCCAGGAACATCACGGCCAACTCCTTCTCGGCAACTCCCGCTTTGAGAAAGGGGTTGGTGGAAATGATCTTCTTGAGTTCGTCGGCCGTCCGCAAGACCACTGGGGCCTCATATCCGAAGCGCTTCTTGATTTGGGCGGTGATGAGAGCGGCGATCCGGGACGCGAGGCCGGGAGCCGCGGTGAAAATGACGTTGCCACTCTGGATGTAGGCCGCCACGCCGCCACATCCCGCATTGGCGAACATTTCCGTGAGGTCCTTCATCGGGAGCCTGTTCTTGCCGGCCAGGTTGATGCCGCGAAGTAGAGCAACGTGAGTGGATGGCATCCCTGAATTTTACGGCGCAGATCCCATGGCCCGGTAAATCAGCCAGGCGAGGCCGGCGGCGAAGCCGAGTAGCGCCTGATACTCCTGATTTGTCCAGTACAGCTTCGACGAAAAACGCGTCGCGCCAGGGCGAGGGCGGCGATAGGGAATCAGGCTGGGAACGGCGGTAGCGTAAGCGGCATACTCGGGGAACAGAGTGGTCAGATGCTGTCCCTCGAGCATCACGACCGGGAGGTAGACCAGCAGAAAGACCACGGCGAACAGCGCGGCGAGCCAGATGCTGCGCGCTGCCACGGCGAGCCCGAAGGCAACCAGCAGCGTGCCGGCGTAGAGCGGGTTGCGGACGTAGGCGTAGGGTCCACCAGTGGCGAGCTGCTGGTTCTTGGCAAGGTGGCCCGCGGCCCAGGCGCGCAGGGCAAGACCGGCAAGCGAGATCGGAACTCCACAGGCGAGCGATGGGGGAGTGGGGCGGGCGAACCAGGCGAAGGCGGCCACCAGCAGGAACCCCATGGGCACGCGCAGGCGGGCGACGAAATCGGCGTAAGGCTTGGGAAAGGAGAGGCCGGTTGTCACGGCGCGGCACATCGTGTGGAACAGCGGGTAAGCTGGGTCTTGAGCGCCTCGAAAACGCGGTCGGGATCGATATCCCGCATGGCTGGGTCGATGATCGAAATGCGTTTGTATGTTGTGATGGCGTGCGGGCTGCGCAGCACACAGATACTCTCACCACAAGGGCCGTTTCGTGCTGGATCGGTGGGGCCGAAGATGGCGACACCCGGTTTTCCGAGGGCGGCGGCCAGGTGCAGGGGCCCGCTATCGACGCCAATGACGGCAGTAGAGCGGCGAGTGGCGTGAATCAGGCCGGCGACGGATGAATGATGCGGAATCGCGTCAATCACACTGGAAAGATCCGCGCCGGGCGGGCCGTTGAGCACCAGGGGCAGTTCGAGCTCGCGCTCCAGGCGCCGGGCCAGCCGGGAATAAAATGCCAGCGGCCATTGTTTGGAGCGCCATCCCGCCAGCGGGGAGGCAAGCACGAAGCCTGAATTGGGCAGCTCACCCTCGGGTGCGCCCTCGGGCAGCGGGAAAGTGCGCAAGATGTTGGCGGCGCCCGCGGCGGCCGCCATTTCGAGATTCCGCTCCACGACATGTGCCGCGTGCGCCTGAATGCGATTGGAGTAAAACAACGCCGCCGGCCGCTCGCGCACTTGCGACTGGTGGAGGCCGAAGATGCGGTCGGGCCGCGCCATGGAAGCAGCCAAGGCGGACTTGACCAGGCCTTGGAAGTCGACAGCAAAATCAAAGCGCGAGGCGCGGAGCTTGCGCCAACTTCGCAGCCAGGCTCCAGGATTGCCGCGCTCGAAGATCGCCACGCTGTCGACATACGGATTGCGGTCGAGCAGAGGAGCCCATTGCGGCTCGATCAGCCAGGTAAGGTGTGAGCCGGGGAAGCTGTGTTTGAGCGAAGCCACGGCGGGCAGCGCGTGAATCACGTCGCCCATGGCGCCCAGACGGACTACGAGGATGCGCGGACCGGAGCTACTGCTGGTGGCGGCGCTGGACATGTTGACTCAGGCGTTCGGCGCGAAGAAGGTCGGCCGATTCCTCCCGTACGATCTCAGCGGCGGCGAATTGGCTGAGCAGGCCTTCGGCTGCCTGTTCCCCGGCCGGCACCACGTAGTCTACCATGGCGAGCGCTGCGACCATCTCCGCGCGGGCGCGCGCCGCGAGCAGAGGTGCAGGGGGATCGAGCAACACTACAAACACTCTGGTTTCGCCTGCGGCGATCTCACTCAAGCGGCGGACGTGTTCGGCCACCAGGACATCGAAGTAGCCGGTGATGGCTCGGAGCGAGGCGCCTTGCTGGCGCAGTTCAGCAGCCAATGCGGCGGCGTATTCGCTGTCGATGATTTTTTCGCGCGTGTCCATGGATGGAACTAGGAGCGTAGCAACTCGAGCGCAACTTCCGCCACGCGAGCCGATGGAACGCGCGTCATGCAGCGATGGTCGATGGGGCATTCGCGCAGCAGGCAGGGGCTGCATTCGACGGGCTCGCGGACGATGCGGGCGAGGGAGCTGGCGGGGCCGGTAGCAGTGTCATCGGTTGCGCCGAAAACCGCGACCGTTGGCACGCCCATAGCAGAGGCAATGTGCATGGCGCCGGAATCATTGGTCAGAAAAACCCGGCAGGCGGCGGCCAGCTCGATGAATTCACGGAGCGTGGTTTCACCGGCCAGATTGCGGGTGCGGACGCCGCTCTGAGCAATGGCCTGGGTGACTGTCTCACAGAGCTCGCGCTCGCCTCGTGAGCCGAAGACCACAACGGAGCCCGCCTGGGAGCTAGCCACGTGAATCGCCGCTTCGGCGAAGCGCTCAGGAAGCCACTGCTTGGCGGTGCCGTAAGCGGCGCCGGGGCTGACACCGATAACGGGGCCCGGTATGTTGCGCTCTTCGAATCGCCGTCCCCCCTCGCGCCGGGCTGTATCGGCGCCTTGGAGCGAAACGGCGTTCGATTCCGGCAATTCATCGATCAAACCGGCGCGGCGCAGCATTTCGAGATAGTAGAAGCGCTCATGGCGGGGGATTTCGCCTGCGCGGGGGAGGGGAATGGGATCGGTGAGCAGCGCACGGCGGCCATCGCGGTCATATCCGATGCGTCGCGGAATACGGGCAAGCCACGCGATGGCCGCGGCCTCGAACGCATTCTGCAGCAAGATGGCGCAATCGAATCTCTGGCGGCGGAGCATTTGGGCTGCCCGGAGCTTGGCGCCAAGTGCATGGAAACCGGGGGCAGCAGCGTAGGGGATCACGCGGTGGACCGAGGTTTCGAGAGCATAAAGATCCGCGACCCACGGCCGGGCAAGCACGGCGATCTCAGCTTGGGGAAAACGAGCGTGCACCGCACGGATGGCGGGCAGCGACATTACCGCATCCCCTACCCAGTTTGTTGCGCGAATCAGAATCTTGGAGAACGCCATGCGGCCGGCGCCGGCCATTTAGGAATCCTCGGATGGCGCCGCAAACAGCGGGTGCGAGGCGTCCTTGGGGAGTAGCTTGGGGGCGTCCGGCGGGGCATCCGGCGGGTCAACCGTCTTCTCCAGCGGCTTCTCGGGCGGCCGTGGGGTATCCCCGTTGCTCTCGGCTAGCGACAGGTACTTCGCTTTCTTCAGGACCATGCGTTCCAGGGAAGCGTTGTATCCGGTGAAACAACCCTCCACTTGACGATCCTGCTCAACCAGCGAGCGCATGCATTCCATCTTCGAATCCATATCGTCGAGGTAGTGAAAAAGCAGCGCTTCAGGGAACTGCGGCAGCTTGGGAGATCCGAACTCGTACTTGCCGTGATGGCTGATGATTAAGTGTTCGACCAGGGTGCGTAGCCGCGGCGGAAAGTCGGGGAGATGGGCCAGCTTGTCTGCTACGATACGGAGCCCAATCACCATGTGCCCAAGCAGTTGACCCTCGGAAGTGTAGCTGAAGCTGCGATCGTAGCTCAACTCGTAGATTTTGCCGACGTCGTGCAAAACCGCGCCGGCCAGCAGGAGATCGAGATCCACGCCGTAATGCTGCGCGGCGTAGCGGCTCAACTGGCAGAGCGAGAGCACGTGCTCCAGCAAGCCGCCCAGCCAGGCATGATGAATCTGCTTAGCAGCCGGCGCCTTGCGGTAGCGGCTGGCGATTTCGGGGTCGTCCATCACGGCATTCACCAGGGCGCGCAGGTGCACGTCGCTCATGGCGGAGATGAAGCCGCGCAATTCGCGCCACATTTCCTCCGGTTCGCGCAAGGAGGCCGGGAAATAATCGGCAAAATCGACCTCGCTGTCCTGGAGACGGCGTATTTTGTGGATGGTCAACTGCGGCCGGTTGTGATAGATCTGGATGAGCCCTTTGACCTTGACGAAATCATCGCGTTCGAAGGTGTCCATCACCTCCGCGACGTTATCCCACATCTTGGCTTCGATCTCGCCGGAGCGGTCGCACAGCGAAAGCGAGAGATAAGGCTCACCCGTTTTCTTTTCGCGGATCTCCTTGGAGCGGACCAGCAGCGATGTGGTGAAGTTGCGGTTGATCTCCGCTTCCTTGATATACGGAGACTTCATTGCGTGCTGGGAGGGGCTCCCGATGACGAGGGGTTGGCGGCGCTGGCTGTCCGGTTGGCACTGCCTGACGAGGGCGGAGCTGTCGAGTTGTCCGCTGTCTTCGCACTGGGGAAGTTTCCGTTCTTGTCGGTACCCGGAATCGGAACGGTCCACAGCAAGCGCTTCCTGTGCCGGTGCGCGGCCACTTCCTGCTTGGTGATGGTCTCAGGCTTCAGTTGAGCCGGGTCTTGCCAGGCAGTGTTTTTGCCAGGGGCGGCCCCGGAATCCAGGTAGCCGGCGCGAATTTCGAGAAACGCATCCTCACGCAGCCTGGTGAGCAGCTCACGCACTTTGGGCTGCATCTGGGTCATGGAAAGCCTCTCCTGGATCTCGTTTTCCACCGCTTCAAGCGGCGCTTGGCCTGCCTCGTAGCGCTCCTCGATCTTCAGAATCAGAAACCCGTTCGGCAGCTTAATGGGGTCGGTAACGTAGCCCTTCTTCTCCTTGAAGACGATGTCTTCGAGGTCCTTCCTCAGTTGCCCCCGGTTGTAGCCCGGCAGTTCGCCACCGTTTTCCTTGGTCGTCTCGTCGTCAGAGTATTGCTTGGCCAGCTCCGCGAATTTCTCGCCCTTGCGCGCGCGTGCCGTCAGATCCTTGGCGCGCTTCTCCGCTTGCACGGCCTGCTCAGGGGTTTTGCCTTCCGTAGAGATGAGGATCTGCCGCAAGAACACCTGCTCTTTTCGCACGAAATCGCCCTTGTGCTCTTCGTAGTACTTCTCGACATCGGAGTGGGGGGGGGTGATGCGCGACATGACCTCCTGGCTGATGACCCGCTGCGTGAGGATCTGGTCATGAATCTTCTGGCGGATCTCTTCGTAGGGAATTCCAAACTTTTCGTGCAGCCAGTCGTGAAACTTGTCGGGGTCGGCAATTCCGCTGGTGGTCTGGAGCTCAGCCATGCGCTTGGTGACGTCCGAATCGATGTTGATATTCAGGTCCTTGCCATGCTGCACCAGCAGCAGACGATCGATTTGATCGCGCAAGGTGTCCTTTTCCTCATCCTTCAGAGCTTTCTCGAGCGCCTGGCCGCTCGCGCCCTGTTGCTGAAGCGTAGCCGCTGTTTCGCGGCGTGCGGTCTCCAGGTCCCCACGCGTAATGATGTCGCCGTTTACTTTGGCCACGATCTCCTCGACTATGTGGACATCCGCGGCCAGACCCATACTCACAAGCGCAAAGGTGCCTGCGCACAAGCTAAAACGCATAGATTCATTATCCCGCAACGGACGGCGGGTGTCAGGTGTGTACCGGCCGCTCCAGTGTATCCGGTTCGGCACGGCCAAGGGTGGTCTGGAAGGTATGGTTGCGGAATTGCTCCCGGGCCTCCTCGTAAATGAGGCGGTCAAGCTCGTTGTGCCGGATGATGACTCGACGCTCCTCCGCGGAAATGCCCTTTCCCTGCGGTGTTGCGTCGTTCCGGTTGACGGCGGAGAGCGGACCTTGGGTGAGTTGGTATCTTTCGCAGATTCGACGGACCGAAATTTCGAACCACTCCGTGATCCCGACCAACGCAAACGTCGCAAGATTCTTCTGGGCGGCTTGCAGCATCTCGTGTTCGGTCGAGAACTGAGTTCCATAGCTGGCGGTTCAGCATGACAGCCGAATTGGCCCGGAAGGCGCAAAGCGCTTCCGAGGTCTCCTTTGATTTTTTGTTTCCGAATTCTACGTTACGTCCTTGGATACGGCATCCCCGTGCCGTCGCCCGGGGGTAAAGCCAAAGCCGCTGGTCGAATCCCGTTACGTTTACTCAGACTATATGTTAACAAGCGTAAACTACTGCATGGAAGGTTACCCAGCCGATGTATGTTGTTCTTATCCGAAGCGGCACCTCTCGGCAGCACACGTCCGGCAGTCCGGACTGATTTCCAGTGGAGCCACAGGCCGTTAAAGCGCATACAGGATTTTCGGGAAGCAGTGGAGGGCGGACGGGAGCCGTCGCGGCCGGGGCTGCCTGGCTCATCTGGCTTGCAGTGGCAATCTGGCTCACTTGGCCTGGATTTCTATGGGAGATCGAATACTTCCGTAGCCCGGGTCCGCAGTTCTTTCGGCTGTTGATCATCTTCCTCGGCGTTTCTCCCCTAGCCGTTTGGACCTACCAGTACGTACGGCGAGGGGGCTTGTGGAGATGGGAATTCGCCATCATCAGCTCGATGCCTGTGGCGGCGGTATTCCTGTATGAGGCGAGAGCGGCCGCGGTGACGCTGGCGGTTGTCGTCGCGAGTTTCGCGATGGGCCGCCGGCTGCGCAGGCTGCTCACGATTCCGGCCGAAGGCGCCGTGGAAGACATCACCATTTCCAGCGGGCTGGGCCTCGGGGCATTGCACTGCCTGCTTTTCGTCCTGGGCTTGGCCGCCTGGTACACGGTTGCGGCGTTCCTTATGAGCATTCTCCTGTTCCTGCTGGTGGGCCGCCGCGAGGTCCACGCGTTTTGGACGGCACTCGGGCAGTTGCATGGCGCGTGGGCAGGAACGGCGGAATGGCGGGGATGGGCGGGAGCACTCGTGGCGGTGTTCGGCGCGGCATTCGTCACTTGCAGCGCATTGGTGATGCTGGCGCCGAGCCTGGCATATGACGTACTGCGTCTCCATCTGCCCCTGGCACACTACTACGCCGTCCAGCACGCTTTACGCACGCCCGAGTATCTTTCTTACGGCTATTTTCCGCAAGCCGTTGAGACGCTCATGACCATGGGCTACGTGCTGGCGGGTGACGCAGCGGCGCAGATGTTGCCGCCAGTGTATTTCGCATTGGCCATGCTGATGGCTTACCGCATTGGGCGCATGTGCGGCCTAAGCCAGTTCGCTGCGCTCACGGGTACGATGTTCGCAGCCGCGACGCCGCTGCTCCATTGGACCGGCAGTGTGGCTAAGAACGACATGGCGCTGGCCTTCTTTATGCTGGCGGCCCTCCACGGCTATTTGCGATGGCGTGAGTCGAACGACTTTCATAGCATACTGGCGGGAGCGTTTTTCCTGGCCATGGGTGCGGGCGTCAAACACAGCGTGGTGTACGCCTTACCACCGCTGGCCGTGCTCTACGCGTATGCCGCGATCGAGCAGCGGAGGCCGTTGCGCGCATTGGCCAGGCCGGCCGCAATCTTCCTGGTGTTCGGCACTTTCTGGCTCGCGCGGACCTGGCTGCTCACGGGCAATCCGGCTTATCCGTTCTCACCCAGGGCAGCGCTTCCGGCGCAGAACGCCACACACTGGTGGAGCTTGGCCATCCGCTGCCTCCGCATTCCCTGGGATGTTCATTTCAATGGGCACCACTATTTTGAATCGCCGCTGGATCATCCGATGGGCATCGCGCTCGTTTTGTTTGTGCCTGTGTGGGCGCTGGTGTGGCGTAAATTGAATCGCGCGGAGGGCGCCTGTCTGTTCTTCTGCGCGCTGTACCTGCCCTACTGGGCAGTAGTTCAGGGTGAGCCGCGATTTGCGATTGCGCCGATCCTGATTCTCCAGATTCTCACCGGGGGCAGAATGATCCTGTTTTGCCGCCCGATGCGCTCCGCGGTCAGGTTCTCACTGTACCTAGCTTCGGCCTATGCGTTGCTGTTTGGGTTGCTTGGCGCGGCGATCGTGGAGGTCAATGCGCCACAACTGCGCTACTTCGCCGGGCGCATCGATAAGGCGGAGTACCTTCGGGAAGCGCTAGTGCCCTACCGGGTAATGGAGTTTGTTCGTGGTGTAGCCGGACCTCAGGATCCGATCCTGAGCGTCGATGCCTGCCCGTTTCTGTACGTGCCAAACCCCAGCCTGTTCGATTGCGTCTGGAGCAGCGATCTTCTACGGGAGAAGCTCGATGTCCAGTTGCTGCGGCGCAACTACCGTTTTCTGATTCTGCCTGTGGCCCGTGCCGGTGAGGCGCCGGCTGGTTGGCGAGAGGTGCGCGCCGACGAATCTTATCTGGCCTATACTCGCGAGACGCGCTAGCGATACAACGAGGCTAAGCCCGCAGTTCGGCCATCCGCTCCTTCACGAACGAGAGCACGGCGCCGGGTGCGGTTTGCCCATCGAGCGGCACCTGCAGTACGCCCGCCGGCGTAAATTGCGCGCCGCGTATGCGGTTTACCAGGTTCATCAGCTTCGCGGGGTCGACGCGCGTCTGCTGATGGAACTTGATTTGGAGCGCGCCCGGGCGGCGGTCGATACGTTCGATGCCCAGAGCTTCCGCGGCGGATTTCAGCGCGGCGTACTCCAGCAGGTTCTGGACTGCCTCGGGCACTGGACCATAGCGGTCCTCCAGTTCCTTGGCAATGGTGTCGCGCTCTTCGGCGCTGCGCGTGGCCGCTATGCGCCGGTAGGCCCGCAGGCGTTGGTTCTCATCCCCAATGTACTCGGGCGGGATGCGGATATCCAGCGCCAGGTTGAGCGCGGAGTGAATCTCCACCGGCACTTCTTCGCCTTTCAGCTCGCGCACGGTTTCTTCCAGCATCCGCACGTACATATCGAAGCCGACTGCGTTGATGTGGCCGTGCTGCTCGCCGCCCAGCAGGTTGCCCGCGCCGCGCAATTCCAGGTCGAGCGCCGCGATCTTGAAGCCCGCTCCCAGATCACTGAACTCTTTCAGCGCGGCCAAACGCTTCCGCGCAATTTCTGAAAGCTCGGTGTCTGGCTGTACCAGCAGGTATGCGTAGGCGCGCCGGTTAGACCGTCCCACGCGCCCGCGCAGCTGATACAGCTCTGAGAGGCCGTAGCGATCCGCGTTCTCGATGATCATGGTGTTGGCGAGCGGAATGTCGAGGCCGTTTTCAACGATGGTGGTGGCCACCAGGATGTCGTATTCGTGGCGCATGAACTTCAGCATCACCTGTTCCAGTTCGGCTTCACCCATCCGCCCGTGGCCCACGCCGATGCGCGCCTGCGGAGCGAGCTCCTGGAGCATGGACGCGCGCATCCAGATCGAATCGATGCGGTTGTGAACAAAGTAAATCTGCCCTCCGCGACTCAGTTCCATCTCCAGCGCCGAGCGGATCAAATCCGGTGTCATGGGAGCCACCACCGTCTGGATAGCGAGCCGGTCCTTGGGTGGCGTTTCGATGACCGACATATCGCGCAGCCCTAACAACGACATGTGCAGCGTGCGCGGAATGGGCGTCGCGCTCATGGTAATGACGTCCACGGTCTTCTTGATCTGCTTGAGGCGCTCCTTGTGCTTGACGCCGAAGCGTTGTTCTTCGTCGACCAGCACCAGGCCGAGGTCTTTGAACTCGACGTCCTTGGAGAGCAGGCGGTGCGTGCCGATGATGATGTCGACTTTCCCCTCAGCCACGTCCGCGATCACCTGTTTGAGCTGCTTGGGAGGAACGAAGCGGCTGGCCATTTCGACGCGCACTGGAAACGGCTGGAAACGCCGCTTGAAGGTCTCGAAATGCTGGAAAGTGAGGACCGTCGTCGGTGCCAGCACCGCTACCTGCTTTCCGTCGCCCAGCGCTTTGAACGCCGCGCGCATGGCGACTTCGGTCTTGCCGTAGCCCACGTCACCGCACAGCAGGCGGTCCATCGGCTCGGCGTTTTCCATGTCGCGTTTGATATCGGCGATGGCGGAGTGCTGGTCCTTAGTCTCGGTGAATTCGAATGCGTCTTCGAATTCGCGCTGCCAGTTGCTGTCGGTGGAAAACGCGAACCCCTTGGCCATTTTTCGCGAAGCGTAGAGCTTCAGCAGCTCTTCCGCCATATCGCGCATTTTGGCTTTGACGCGGGTCTTGGTGCGCGTCCACGTCGCCCCGCCCATGCGATCGAGCTGCGGCGCCGCTTCTCCTGCTCCGCGGAAGCGCTGCACCAGGTCCATGTGCGTGAGCGGCACGTAAAGTTTGCTGTCGCCGGCGTATTCGAGCAGCATATAGTCGCCCTTGGCTTCCCCCTGCTCGATGGAACGCAGTCCGGCGAAGCGGCCTACGCCGTGTTCCGCATGCACCACGTAGTCGCCCGGTTTGAGCTCGAACGTTTCGGCGGAGAACGTCGCCAAGTGCGATTTGCCGCCGCGCGCCACCAGATCCGGCGTCTCAAACAAATCCTCCGAACCGAACACAGCCAGCTCGGAATCGGGAAAAATGGTGCCGCGCTCGATGCCGCCACGGATCAGGTAGATGCTGGCCACCGAGCCAGCCAGATACGCACGCTCCGCGAGATATTGCGGGGTGCCATCGGACTGGTCGGTGCCGAGCTGATACGGAATGGCATACTCGTTGAAGATGTCTGCCAAACGCTCGATCTCACCCGTCGACGCCGCGAAAAACGCCACACGCGAGCCGGCTTCCACCAGGCTGCGAGCTTCCGCGATCGCCACCTGCATGTTGCCGTGAAAAGACATCGAGGGTCGCGTCGGAAGGTGAAGACCGGCGCTGCCCAGTTCCAGTTCGCGCAGTTCGATTTGCGCGGCGCCCGGCCGGGCCTCGGCGAGATCCTCCCAGCGGTAAAACACTTTCTCCGGAGGACACAACGACGGGCGTTCGGGATCGTCCAGCCGCTTCCAGAAACGCTCCGCTGCGGCGCGGATCTCCTCCGGCTCATCCAGAACGACAATCGGCTTCTCGAACAAATCGAGCAACGACGCATTTCGCGGATGCACCAAAGGCGCCAGCAGCTCCCAGCCTGGAAAGGTCTCGCCGGGTAGTGGCAAATCGCGCACCGGAACGCCGGATTCGCGCAGCTTCTCGCTCAACTCACTTAGCAGCCCTCGCGATTTCTGAAATTCCGTGAGCGGCAGCAAAGTGCACTCGGGTATCTTGAGCACCGATCGCTGCGACTCCACTTCGAAGCGGCGAATGGAATCGATCTGATCGCCGAACATTTCGACGCGAACCGGTTTTGGCGACTCCGGCGAGTAGACATCGAGAATTCCACCACGCACCGAATATTCGCCCACCATTTCGACCGGATCGCGCTTCTCATATCCGATGCTTTCCAGGTGCGCGATCAAGTCCTCGAGCGGAAGATCTTCGCCTGCGCGCAGCGTAAGCGCGAGCTGGCGGTAGAAATCCGGCGGCTCAATGCGTTGCAGCGCTGATCCCACCGGCGCAATGGTAATGGGGGCTCCCGCGGTAGCCAGCCGCCAGAGCCCCACAGCACGCTCCTCCAGAATCTCGGCATGCGGCGACATGCGTTGAGAGGGCAACAAATCGAGCGCGGGGAGCATTTGCGGCTCGTGGTGGTCGCGGCCGGGCACCAGCAAATGGAAGAACGTCTGCATCGCCTGGCACAACGTTTCCGCCTGCTTGTTTCCCGCGGCAATGATCAGAATCGGGCGCTCCGTCATCTGCCAGAGCAGCACCGAATAGAGCGCCTTTGCTGTGGCCGTGACGCCGGAGAGTGCCACCGGCTGCGGTTTGAGCGGCAAGCGCTGTAGCAATTCCTGGAACGCGGGATGGCGCGCGAGCCCCGAAAACAGATCACGAATCGCAGGATGGATCAAGGGATTAACGCGCGAGAATGGTTTCCACAATGCCGGTGGTGGAGTAGCCTGGTTCCAGGCTCAGCGCCATCACCTTGCCGCCCGCCGCTTCCACTTCTTCACGGCCGGCAATCCAGTGCGCCCAGTCGGCGCCCTTTACCAGAACATCTGGCAGGACGGCGGCGATCAACTCGCGCGGCGTGTCCTCGTCGAACAGCGTGACCGCATCCACCGCTTCCAGGCCTAAAGCGACCTCGGCGCGCTCACCCTCCGGAATCAGCGGACGCGACGGTCCCTTCAAGCGGCGAACGCTCGCATCCGAATTGAGCGCGAGGATCAGAACGTCACCAAGCGATCGCGCTTTCTCCAGCAGCCGGATGTGCCCGGGATGCAGCAGGTCGTAGCAGCCATTGGTAAACACAACGGTTTTCCCCGCCGCTTTCCACTCGGCTCGCAAACGCACTAGCTCTTCACGACTATAGAAGCTCCCCACAGTTTAAATGTAGGACAGGCATTCCTGCCTGTCCAATTGACGAACTCAGGAGCGGACGTCTATAACGATCAATGCCGCCTCTCCTTCATCTGGCGCAACAGGGATGCCTCTAGCCGTCTTATGACAAGAAAAACTGAACTGCTCGACCCGATTCACCCTGGCAAGATTCTGCGGGAAGATTTTTGAAGCCGATGGGGATCAGCATGAACCGGTTGGCCCGCGACTTGGACGTCCCTCCGAACCGGATCAGCCTGATCCTCAGCGGCGCACGCGCGATAACCGCGGATACAGCGCTGCGTCTCGGAGTTTACTTTGGCGTCTCTCCGGAATTGTGGCTGAATCTGCAGACCGACTATGATCTGCGCGTCGCCAAGCGCGCTCGCGGCGAACAAATCCAGCGCAGAGTACGAAAGAGGTCGGCCGCTTGAACGTAATGTAGGACAGGCATTCCTGCCCGTCCAATTGACGAGTTCGCAAATTGGACAGTCGCTACCGCCTGTCCTACCATGCTCATTTATGCCCGCTCCCGCCTCGCCTGAAAAATCTCCACCCGAAATGACCATCAAGGCCGTGGTCGTCGGCCTGCTCCTTTCGCTGATCTTCGGCGCCGCCAACGCGTACCTCGGCATGAAGGCCGGCCAGACCATTGCCGCCACAATACCCGCCGCGGTCATCGCCATTGCCCTGTTCCGGCTGCCGTACTTTCGCGGCACCATTCTCGAGCAGAACATCGTACGCACGGCAGCGTCGGTGGGCGAGGCGTTGGTCGCCGCGGCGATCTTCACTATCCCGGCATTCATGATGGTCGAAATCAACGGCGTCCATCTGTGGGCCGATCTCAAGCAGCACTATTGGCAGGCTACCCTGATCCTGCTCATCGGCGGCTTGATCGGGATTCTCTTCATCATCGTGCTGCGGCGGCCGCTGTGCGTGGAATCCGATCTGCCGTTTCCCGAAAGTGTGGCTAGCGCCGAGATCGTCAAAGCCGGCGAGAAAGGCAGCGACGCCCCCAAGTACGTTTTCGGCGCCATGGGCTTTGCCGGCCTCATCCAGATTCTAAAAAGCGACAAAGGCCTGCAGATCTTTCGCGAGTACGCGGAAGGCTTTCTGCCATTCACGCGATCTGTCGTCCATCATTTCAACTTCACCAAAGAGCCCATCGGCGACGTGGTGCACGGCGGCGGCGTGTGGTGGACCACGCCCAATCTCTCGCCCGCCTTGATGGGCATTGGTTACATCATCGGCCCGCAACTAGCGTCCATCAATGCCGCGGGCGGCGTCATCGCGTGGTGGTTTCTGATCCCGTTGCTTCTGTTCTTCGATCCCGATCTGCCCCGCCGCCTCGGTGCCGCTCAGAATCCGCAATGGGACGTGGCCGCCTACACGCTCTGGTACAACATCGTGCGGCCCATCGCCGTAGGCACAATGCTGGTGGGCGCCTGCCACACACTCTATTCCATGCGCGATTCGATCACGCAGTCGGTAAAAGGCGCGTTGGGAGCGTCTCGCGCCGCCGCGCACGAAGGCCGCCACATCGAACGCACCGAGCGTGACATTCCCTTCAACTGGCTGGTCATCGGTACTGTGATCCTGACCATCGCCATCACCGGCATCTATTACTACTTCACGCAAAGCTGGAAAGCCGCGATCCTGGCGGCTCTCGTCATGAGTGTGACGGGATTCTTCCTCTCCGCCGTAGGCGGTTACCTCACCGGTCTCGTTGGCAGCTCGAATCAGCCGCTCTCCGGCCTGACGCTTTCCGCTCTGGTGCTCTCCGCGCTCGTGATGCTCGCCATAGGCGCCAAGGGCATGGCCGGTGTTGCCGCGGTGCTCGGCGTGGCGTCGGTTGTAGCCTGCGCCTGCTCGGTTTCCGGAACACTGATTCAGGATTTGAAGGCCGGTTATCTGCTGGGCGGCACACCCTGGAAGATGCAGGTGGTGGAAATTCTCGCCGTGATTCAGCTATCGCTCTTTCTCATGTGGCCCATCATCGTACTCCATCAGGCCAACCTCGCCACCGGCGGTATCGGCGGCCGCGCGCTTCCCGCGCCTCAAGCAGGACTCATGGCACAGCTCGCCAAAGGTATCGTCGGCGGCCAAATGGCCTGGGGCCTCATTGGAGCCGGTGCGGCTTTCGGCGTCGCCCTTATTTTCTGCGGTGCGCGCGCGCCCATGCTGATCGCCGTCGGCATGTACCTCCCGTTCGATACCGTCGCTGCCATCTGGCTGGGCGGAGCCATCAAGTGGGTTGCCGACCGCGCCACCGCTCGCTTCACCCCTGACGAGAAAGCCGGCGCCGAAGAAAAGGGCACGCTACTCGCTTCGGGCTTAATTGCGGGCGAAGCCATCGTCGGCATACTGCAAGCCGTGCTGTTTTTAGCCGGCATCAGTTCACTGACCCACGTCCTCACCGGCCGGGATGAGTTCAGCTTCTACCCCGCGTGGGGCGGATGGCTCTCCCTCATCGGCTTCGCGGCTGTGGCGTATGTCCTGGTGCGCATACCAGCCAAGCGAGCGGCATAGCCCGCGCGCACGGGTCTCACGACTGTTTCTCGGCGGCCTCAAAACCCGATGTGCGGCAGACGCTCCAAGGTGGCGAAATAGTTCCCGGAAACGTACTCGACGATGGATGTTTCCGCCGCCCGATTGCTGCCGGTCTGCCGAGCCGCGACATCGTGCACATCAGCCGAAAACGCCGCCAATTCCTCGAACCGGGAGGTGTGATCGCGCAGAACCCGGTACAGCTCGTTTGAAACAAGCGAGAACTCGCCTTCCTCCTCCGAGTATCCGCCGATTAAGCAGCACCAGATTTTGTTACCCACACGATACAGTTGCTCGGGCTTGGTCACCGGCAGCGACTTCAGCATCACCGCATTCACCAGTGTGAAGATCGCCGTCGTGGCGCCGATTCCCAACGCCAGCGTGAAGATCGCGGTCAGCGTAAACGCCGGCGTCTTCCGCAATCGGCGCAGAGCGTAGCGTGCATCCTGCGCAAGATGGTCGAGCCAGAGCCACCGTCCACTTTCGTAAAACCGCTCTTCCGATGCCAGCCGGTTACCGAGATTGCGCCGGGCCTCGGCGCGCGCGTCTTCTTCGCTCAGCCCTCCTGCGTCTCCGGCCCGAGCACGCGCGCGATCGCCCCCGCGAGTTTCCGCCAGTGACCCGTTTCTTGCACCAGTTGCTTTTTGCCCGCTTTGGTCAAGGAATAAAACCGTGCCTTGCGGTTATTGGTCGACACGCCCCACTTGGCGGTGATCCAGCCTTGCGCTTCCAGGCGTTGCAACGCGGGGTAGAGCGCGCCATGATCCACAAGCAACACGTCTTCCGATTGTTCCTGAATCGCGCGAGCCACGCCCTGACCGTGTTGCGGGCCGAAGACCAGGATGCGCAGGATTAGCAGATCCAGCGTGCCCTGCAACAGTGTAGTGCGATCTTTTTCTTCTCGGGTAAGCATTAGACCCAAGGATACGCCTAGCTCGGGTAAGATGTCAACCCCAGGCCGTACTTTGCCTTACTGTTCACTCGATCTGCCTAACCACCGCAGTGGGCTCGCCGGCAGTGGCTCAGCCGAGGCCTCGTGCCCGGACGCGTGCTCGAGCTTCTCCACGCCTGCATCTCGTCCAGCGCGCGATTGAGGCACGCCATCGGGTCCGACTTCGTCAGGTCGGCCGTCGTGGACGCTTGGGCCAGGCACGTCCCTACGCAAGCCAGCCACCCGGCAAGCGCACTGCTTCCAACCGTTTCTTGGGCTTTCTCGGCGCCTCCGCTTCTCGGCGGTGAAAAGTAGTTCTTCGGCTTGGAGCACACCGCAAACCGCCGCCCTCTTTACACAGCTCGCTCACGGCACTCACAATAGTGGAAACCCCCAAGATGACTTGGACGATCCCCGCCGAAAAAGTTAGCAAAACCGGACTCTGGCTCGCGGCCGCTTTGGCCCTATCCGCCGTCCTGCGCCAAACGGGCTTCTATAACTTCGCCGCCCGCGAAGTGGAAGGCCTCAACGTTTTGATTCAGCTTGTGGGAGACATCTACGCCGTCCTGCTGGCGTTTACAATTTTCGTGATCTGGGGCCAGTTCACCGAGGTCGAGTACTGTGTCATGCGCGAGTGCAACCTGCTCGACGATCTCCTCCGTTTCAGCAACTATCTCAATGCCGACGCCCACGCCGAAATCCGGAAAGCCATGGCAAACTACACCCGCCAGGTTCTCCGATACGAATGGCCGGCCCTAGGTGACGGCCGTAAAGACCAGCAGACCGACGAACTTTTTTCCCGCTTTGTGAACGCCGTAGTGCAGGTCAAGCTTCAGAGTGACGAGGAGCAGTCCATGTACTCCCGATTAGTGGATATGGTGCAAGAGACCAGCCAGCGTCGCGATGAGCGCGTTGCAAAAACCCTAACCCGCATTCCCCCGACAATTTCCAGCCTGGTGACTACCATTGCCCGCGTCTTGCTGCTGCTGGTCTTCGTGTACCCGTTTCACCACTGGCTGGCAGGCGCGGCCTGCTTTATTCTCGTCGCCGTCGTTCTGTTCCTTGCGAATTTAGTCATGACGGACACCGACAACCCGTTAAAAGGCATTTGGAACGTCAGTCCCCAGCCGTTTTCTGATCTCCGCTTCTAGGTGCGAGGCATGGCCTCGCCTGTCCTCACGGATGACCCTGATACGTCTCACCCGCCGCAATCCGTACCGGCAGCCGATTCTCGCGAGGCGGCACTGGACACACCGCGTAGGGGTTGAACGCGCAGTACGGATTGTATGCTTTGTTGAAGTCCAGTGTCGTCTTGCCGCCCTGCGGCGTAGGCGCCTCCAGGAACCGGCCTCCGCCGTAGGTCTCCTTCCCGGATGTCTGGTCCCGGAACATCACGAACAGACCACCACTCGTTTCGAAGGTCTTCAGGCGCATCGTCTGCCCCGCAAGTTGGAAAATCACATCCCCACCCGCCGTGAAGGTCTGGCTGTCGCCGGAGGTAAATGGCACCGTCGTCGTTTCCTTTTGCTCATAAGGACTGAACTGTGCCTCGACTCGATACGCGGTATCGACAGGGAACCACGTGGACCCCTTGAACTCGCGCAACAATGTGCTCTTGGAATCCTGAAGCAGCAGATAGAAGTCCTCGCCGACGGGCCGGATGGCAAACAGAAAATCGCCCACGCCAACTCGGTCGGAGGGCTCCGGGCTCTTGGCCACGTGAACGTCCGCCGCCCCATTCATGGGCTTGCCGTTAATCGTGACCGGAACTCCGGCGGATACTTCGAAGCGAAACTCCCTGCCGCGCCGCGTGAGTCTCCCGATCTGCCGCGGTGCCCGCTCCGGAAAAAGGATAGTCGAGGCCGGATCGCTTCCCAGCGTGGCTACGCCTTCAGCCACCTGAAACCGTCCCACCAATCGGAGCGGACTCCTGTCGGATCGCATGAATGCGTCGCTCTCCTGCCTCGATTTCTGGATTTCTGCGACATACGCGTCTTCGGCCGCGGAAGCCGCACATGTAGCCAGCAGCAAGAAAGCCAAGCCGGTCTTTAACACGCGCGCCATGGCCCAAACTTTTAGAGCGTGTTTCAGCCTGCCCGGCTTTTACGGCACGGTCGTGCTCGTTGCCGGCGAGGTCCCCTGCTTGTTCGTCAGAGTTACGCTCACGCTTGCAATGCCGCTGGCGCTCCCGCTGATCGTGAATGGCTGCGCGAAGGTGAACTGGCTGCCGTACTGCGTCGATGATGTGCCGTTGTACCACGTGGTGAAAATTTGGTCGACGGTGATGGTTGCCGTCGAGCCCTGCAACGTGGTCCCGGATGCAGCCTGGAACGTGAACGTCGCGCTCACCATCTCACGAGTGTTCGAGAATCCCGTCACATCCACCTCGATGCCGCCGGAAGTGCTGCTGACCGTGACCTTCGTGATCACGGGCGCCTGAGGTCCAATGGTGATGACCTGCGTCGGCGCCGGCTGCGGCGTCACGTCCTGTCCGTCGGCCAGGGAGAAGTGCAGGGTGAGCGTAATCGTGCCGGACACGGTTCCCGTACCCAGAGAGATCGTCGCCGCCGAGAAGACCGCCGTCGTCTGGCCCGCCGGAATCGTGAAAGTGACACTGCGTCCGCCCGTTGAAAATTGAATCGACGGATCGTCCACGTTCCCAGCCGCTGGCGTAAAGGTCAGGGTAATGGTTCCCGTAAGGTCCGTGGGATAGGGCTGGGCAAGCTGTACCGATACCGTCGGCTGCTGCGCTGGCGGCGCCGTGGTGCCTACCCCGCTCACGGTTGGGTTCTTAACCGGTGGAGCGGTGATCGTCAATTGATACGCCTGCGTCACTTTCGTCTGCTTGGAATCGGTCACGCTTACCCCAAAACTAAATGCGCCCGCCGCGGTAGGTATACCGCTGAGCAGGCCCGATGAGCTAAGTCCAATCCCGGGCGCCGCTCCCGATCCGATACTGAACACGTATCCGCCTGCCCCTCCCGTCGCTGTCAACTGTTGCGAATATGCGGTGCCCAGCACTCCCGGCTTAAGTCCAGTGGGTGCAATCGTGATGGGGGGAGGCGCAATCACGAGCGTGTAGCTTTGGCTCGCTGTGTGGTTCGCGCTGTCCGCCGCGATGATCGTAAAGGTGAAACTGCCCCGTGCCGTGGGCGTACCGCTCAGTACACTCGCCGGAGTGGTCGAGGTTGGGTTGAGCGAGAGCCCAGCCGGCAGTGCGCTGCTCGTAGCCACGCTGAAGCTGTACGGCCCCGTAGTCGGCGTCACATTGATTTGCTCGGAATAAGCCACTCCAACCGTGCCTGGCGGCAACGGCGACGGCGTGGTGATGGAGAACACGCTGGCGATGGTGATCGTGAAAGTTGCCGACGTCGTCTGGCCGCTAAAGTCGGTCAACGTTAGGGTGAACGTGTAATTTCCCGCCTGCGTGGGTATCCCGGTCAGTGACCCCCCGCTACCGACCTGGAGTCCGGGGGGTGGGGTGCCCGACGTGGTCGTCCAGACGTACGGAATCTCGCCGCCCTGCGCACGCAAAGGAATCGAGTATGGAACTCCCACCGTACCGTTCGGCAATGGCGAGGTTGTGGTGATCAGTAGCTGACTTGGCGCAGCCACCACAATGGTGAACGTCGCGCCGGTGGCCTGTGGTGCACTCGACGAACTGTCGTTGACTGTGACGTCAAAAGTGTAGGAACCGATCTGCGTCGGCATCCCGGTGATCTGGCCGGAGCTGCTGAGTGTCAGGCCGGGAGGCAGGCTTCCGCTCGCTGTAGCCGCGGGTCTCGCCCGTCCACGCCGGGATCGCGCGGTCGGTTGCTGGTGCGACGAGCCGCCGCTGAACGTTCCCAGGGACCAGGTGTACGGCGGCACCCCGCCGGTCGCCTGGAGCTGCTGCATGTACTGAATCCCCACAACGCCCTGCGCCAGGCTGCTCGTCGTTACGGCAAGCACACCAGCGATCTGGATGGTGTACGACTGAGTGGCAGTTTGTGGGCCAGCGCCCACAACCGGCACCGATGCTTGAACCGTAAAGCTGTAAACTCCAACTGCCGTCGGCGTTCCCGTAACGTCGGCGAAGGTCGTTCCAGGCATCAAACCGACTCCGGGGGGCGGCGCACCCGCAATGATCGTCCAGGTAGCCGTATTAGTGCTGTTGATCGAAATACCGGCGAAATAGGATTGACTGAGAACACCGTCCGGCAGCGACGTGGGAGAGATAACGAGCTGCGAAAACGCCGGATGTGCCAGCGCCACAAGCACTGCTGCGCACCCGAGGAAACGTAAGGTTCCTCGCGCGCGGTTCACTGTAGACTGCTCCCCAGTTCAGCCGGCACGAACAACACACGAGGTTCTGTTCCCCCGGCGTCCAGCATCCACATCGGCCGGCTCGACATTTCCGTGAGCCGAAACGTGTCGTTGCCCGCGAGCCGGTCCAGGCCACTGGGTGTGCAGGCGCAAGCAATCGAGCGGGTTGCCGTCTCGGCCTTCAGATCAATGATCGATATCGTTCCCGATTTCGCGTTCGCCACGTACACCCTGCTGCCATCGTGCGAAACTGCCACCGCCACCGGCGTGGCGATGCCGTCCTTCGGTCCCGCGATGACATCCGCCTCAATCCCCGCTCCGATTCCGCGAACCCGATGGATTTGATTTTGCCCGCTATCCGCGATGAACGCCGTCCCCGCGGCCGGAATGGTGATGGCCGCAACATGGCCCAGCTCCGCCAGCAAAGGTATTTCCCCACCTGCCGCAGACTGAAATACTTTATCGCCTGCCCCAGCCAGCACCGTGTGGCCGTCATCAGCTATCGCGATCGCCGTGAGAGTCTGGCCTGCAGACAGGTAGAGCTCCGAGCTGACCTTAGGCGCTGCCGGGAGGCCGGTCACCACCTCGATCCGATTTCCAGCCTTGTAATAAAGAGCCGCGGCCTTCCCGCCCGCGCTGATCACAATATGGTCGGCGCCGCGGTCCGCTCCCTGAACCATCACCGGAGTTAAGGGTGAGTGGCCCATCGCAAATACCATGGCCTGGTTCTGTTCGCCCCCAACCGCCAGCACATAATCTTCGAGCGGCGAAATCGCGACTCTTCGCACCTCAACACCCAGCGCCAGTGGCTGTCCCAGCACCGCCGCGCCGGGAATCCCTAGGATTGGCCTCAACTCTCCCTTCGTGGAATCAAAAACGAATCCCAGTTCCGGGCCTTGGATGGTGGCTCCCGCGACGATGGCCGGGAATAAGAGTGATGCGACAGCAAACCAGCGATTTCGGGTATTCATAATACTTTCCTCCTAGTGGGGCGCGCCCACCGTACCAGTACCAGGCGTAATAGTAGTAGTTGTTGTAGTGGGGCTAACGGGTGTGGAACTACTGCCCCCGCCACGCGTTGCAGCTATTGCCGCGCCCGCCGCGGCTGCTCCGGCGATTGCCAGTATCGTAATCAACTTGATCGAGATCCCACCCGCTGCTGCTCCAGCCGCAGCGGCTGCAACGACATTGGTCTGGGAGATCGTGGTGTTCCCAGTCTTTCCTTGGAACGACGCCGAGACCCGCATGTTGTACTGCCCCTGCACGTTATTCGGATGGAATCCATGAGCAACCGCGCGGCCTTGCGCGTCGGTCGTCACCGTCAACATATGGGAACCATTGGCAAAAGTGCCGCTGGCACCTTGGTCCGGGAGTAAGAAAACGACCGCCGCGCCCGCCACGGGCTTATGGTTCTCGTCTTCAACCTGAACGATGGGCTCGCGGGCGGTTCGCTGGCGAATGTTGTTGGTAGCGCCGTCGCCTTCGACAATTACCAGGTTGAGCTGGCCCGCACCAGCCTCTTGGGCCACGGCTGGAACTGCTAAAGTCTGTAGAATCAACAGACAAGATAAGCCGACGGCCAGTAGGCGCATATCCGGCGGACCTCCTTTTCTTCCGACCGATCAGGCTGCTATCTTATAGAAGAACAGGCAGTATTGCAACCGGTGGCGATTCTGCCAACGGGCGGGGAGGCTTCGCATGAAACTGAGTTGGGTGAGCTTGCTCACTTTTTGCGGCATCGGAACTTTCCTAGTCGCTCAGGAAGATGCGGGTAAGAAATTCACGGCACGCGAACTGTTCTACGCCGCCGTCGATTCTCCAGCACCCACCCCGCACAAAGCCGCAAAGCCCGCCGCGAAACCGAAACACACACCAGCTCAAGACCAGACATCGGCTCAGCAACCCTCCGTTCCGGTCGTGGCGGCGGCCTATAAGCCGCAAGGGCCTCACCCGGCGCTAGGGCTCCGATACACGCTTCTCCAAAAAACCAGCGATGGACAGGCGGAATCGGACGCCGACACCGTCTTTCATGCCGGAGATCACATCCATTTGGCAGTTGAGACCAACGATGACGGCTACCTGTACGTGGTCAACCGCGGATCGAGCGGCACCTGGAAGGTGCTATTCCCCTCCGCGGAGATCAAAAATGGCGACAACCATATTCAGAGGCACACGCGCTACGAAATTCCTTCCGGCTATGCGTTCGTATTCGATGAGCAGAAAGGCGAAGAGAAGTTGTTCATCGTGCTCTCGCGACAGCCGGAGCCCGATCTCGAAGGCCTGATCTATTCGCTGGGTCAAAAAAGCAACACGCCCACGGAAGCTCAGAAACCAAAGATGCTGCTGGCCAGCGCATCCTTCGGCGATGACGTGATCGGGAAGCTGCGCAACGCCTACGCACGAGATCTGATTGTGGAGAAGGTGGATGACGAGCAGGCAGGGCCGAAGAAAGAGAAGGCAGTGTACGCGGTGAATCCATCCGGCACCGCAGACTCGCGCGTGGTGGCGGACGTCACCTTGAGGCACCAATAGTCATGGCTTGGAGTGGGCAACCGTGCATCTGGGCTCTTATGGTTGCCTGCACCAGTCTGCCGCTCGTCGCCCAGTCCTCATCGCAACAAGGACCGTATCGCATGGAGATCGTGCTGGAGCGGCGTGAGGCGGGCGCGTGGCATGCTGTCGATCCAGGGTTGGTGCTGGAGCAGAACGATCGCGTGCGTTTTCGCTTTCACACCAATTTCGACGGTTACCTGTATGTGATGAATCAGAGCACCTCCGGCACGTATGCCATGCTTTTTCCGAGCCAGGAAACGGGCCGGGACAATCGCATCACAGCCGGCAAGGATTACCTGGTACCGGCGACACAGACACTTTTTCGGATCGCGGGGCCGCCGGGGCACGAGATTGTCTATTGGATGGTGACACCGGCGGAATTGCGGACCGAGGAGGAACAACAGAAATACGTCCCGTTGCCGCCTCCGCCTCCCAAAGAGAAGCAGGCGCCCGCAAACATGACGCCGCGCTGCGACGACGCACTGTTTCGCGCGCGCGGCGATTGCATCGACTCCTCGGCCGGACCGAAGAACGTAACCAGCCGCGAGCTGCTCCCGGACAATCTGGCGCAGGTTCCCTCCGGCGGATCGAGCGGCCTCATGTTTCTTCGCAAGCAGAATACCGCGGTGGTTTCCTCGCCGGTTCCCTTGAAAGGACCCGTGATCTATGAGTTCCATCTGGCGCACAAATAGGCGGGGCAGGCGGTTCGCCTGCCTGTTGGCCCTGGCCCAGCTCGCGGCCGCTCAGCAACCCGCTGATAAGACGCAGCGGGATCTACGCATTGAGAAAGATACCGCGCCGGCACCGGTTTCCGGCCAGCCACAGTCAGTGCATATTCCGCGAAGTTACGCGCTGGTGGTCGGCATTGCGAACTATCAGAATCTGCCCGCGGCGAAGCAGCTCCAGTTTCCGGAGCGCGATGCGGAATCCGTTTACTCGATCCTCATCAGCACGGAAGGGGGGAATTTCCACGCGGAGAATGTGCACAAACTGATCGGTGCCAAAGCTACTCTCACCGCGCTCCGCCACGAACTGGAAGAGTGGCTGCCGTCCGTGACCAAAGATGACGACCGCGTACTCATTTACTTCGCGGGTCACGGCTTCGTCTCCAGCGGCAAGGCATATCTTGCGCCTTACGACATCGACCTCAATAACATCGTTTCCACCGCGTATCCTATGGATACACTCGGCCGAGACATCGGCGTAAAGATCAAGGGTAAGTGGAAGGTGCTGCTGACAGACTCGTGCCATTCCGGAGCCATCAATCCCGACGCCGATGTTCAACTTATCAACGGCACCCTGGGCAACTTGAATAAGTCCCTGTTTTCGCTCACCGCGAGCCGCGATCGGGAGCGCTCGTTTGAGAGTAAAGACTGGGGCGGCGGTCACGGCATCTTCACCTATTACGTGGTGAAAGGGCTCGAGGGTGCGGCCGATGAATCAGGCGATGGCATCGTTACCGCGGACGAACTCGCCGAGTATGTCCATCGGAACGTGCGTGAAGCCACAGGCGGGCGGCAGAATCCCACCTCCGATCGGGGCAGCTTCGACACCAACATGATGCTCTCCTACGTGCCGTCAAACGTAAAGCCGGGCGCACCACCGCCGGCCAAGTTTGGAACGCTGGTGGTTGAAGCGAATATGAGCGACGTCGAGGTTTTTGTGGACGGTAAGTCGGTTGGAGTGTTTACTAAGGGGACACCAATAACACTCCCTGGACTGGTTCCTGGCTCCCATACAATCAAGGGCGTCAAAATGGGTTACGAGCCGGATGGGCCACGCGAGGAGACAGTCTATCCCGGCCAGGAGACTACAGTCAGCATCAAGATACTGATTGCGAAGCGGCGAAGCAAGGCCGCCCTCGATGCGGTGGACGAAGGGCTGAAATACTACAGCAAGGGATTTGCAGAAAATTACAAGAAGGCCGCGACCTACTTCGAAGAGGCGCTGCAAATCGATCCGACTTACAGCCAGGCCGCGCTTTACTTAGGCCGGACTTACAATGCATTGTTCGAGGAAGATAAAGCCGAGCAATATTTCCGTAAGGCGATAGAGATCGATCCTGATTACGTGGAGGCGCACTCCAGCTTCGCCGGCATGCTAATGGACACCGGCAACACCGATGAAGCTGTTCGCCAGCTCAATACCGCGGTGCAGCGCGATCCGAATCACGGGATGTCCTGGTATCTGCTGGCGGAAGCCTACCGGCTGAAGGAAGCGTATCCTCAGTCGATGGAAGCCGCGCGCAAAGCGATTCAGCTAACTCCAAACAAGGCCGAAGCGCACTTCTGGCTCGCGGAAAGCCTGCGCATGAGCAACCAATACGGCCAGGCGGAGGCGGAGTACCTGCAATATCTTAAACTCAGCGATTTCGACAGTAAATTGGGCGGTCAGTTGAATTACTACGTGCTCGGCTCACTGATGGGCATGGGAAAGAGAAAACGCGCTGCCCAGCAGGATATCTGGAAGGATCTGCGCAGCCTCGCCTACTTCGGACTGTGCGATGCGGAGCTGATGCAATCGCACTTCGATCCAGCGATTGCGTATTGCCAGAAGTCGCTGAGTTACTCATCCGACGATCCGTATGCTCACTTCGATTTGGGAATGGCATTTGCGAAGAAAGGACAGCAAAACGGAATTGTCGAAATGCTGCCCGCCGCCCGGCAACACTTCGCTACCATGCTGGCCTTGAATTCCGATCTGGCTCAGGCGGATCTCGCGCGCAAAAATATCGCGAGTATTGACGCGTTCCTGAAGAACCGGTAAGCGCGCCACATGCCACAGTGGGACGCCGCGCAGTATCTCAAGTTCGGCAACGAACGCACACAGCCGGCGATCGACCTCATGCAGCGCATCGAGCTGCCGAATCCATCGAGGATCATGGACCTGGGATGCGGCCCCGGCAACAGCACAGAAGTGCTGCGAGCCCGGTGGCCGGAGGCTGCCATTTTCGGTTTAGACAACTCGCCCCAGATGATCGCTGCAGCCAAGCAGGCGTACCCGGAGGGCAACTGGCTGGTAGGCGACGCGGCGGCGTGGAAAGCAGACCAGCCATTCGACCTGGTTTTCGCCAACGCCATGCTGCACTGGCTTCCGGACCATGCGAGAGTCTGCCGGAGCTGGATGGAGCAGGTAGCCCCGGGTGGAGCGCTGGCCGTTCAACAGCCCGCACACTACGATGGCGCGATGCGGAGGGAAATCATGGAGGTTTCTCAAGACCCGGCGTGGAGCGATCGCATGGAGGCAGCCCGGTCGGCCATCAAGTGTGAGCCGCCCTCGTTTTACTACGACGTGTTGCGGCCAATAGCTTCGCGTGTGAGCGTGTGGGAGACGACTTACTATCACATCCTGTCGGCGCCTGAAGGAGTGCTGGAGTGGTTCGGCGGCACGGGCTTGCGGCCGTTCCTGGAAGCGCTGGCTTCGGATGAAGAGCGGGCTCGCTTCGAAGCGATGCTGCTCAAGAAATACTCGGCGTCGTACCCGCGGCGGGCAAGTGGCGAGGTGCTGTTTCCGTTCCGCAGGCTGTTTTTTGTGGCGTACCGGTAGAGACGCAACCTGGACAGGCAGGAATGCCTATCCTACTTCTTAAGCCACCTTCCGCGGCACGATGCGCTTCAAATCGCGCGTGAGCTTTCTCATCGCCTTCCGCACGTCATAAAACGCCTGAGCGTTCATCCAGAACTCGGCGGAAGTGCCAAAATACCGCGCGAGGCGGACAGCAGTATCGGCGGTGATACCACGCTTTTCGAGCACGATGTCGTTGATGCGGGGTGCAGGAACGTGGACCTCCTTGGCTAGCCGGTAAGGGGTCAACGCGAGAGGTTTCAGGAATTCCTCGCGCAGGATTTCGCCCGGATGGATGTTCCAAAGCGGCCGCCTACGGCGCCCCTTAGTGGTAGTCAACAAGTTCGACGTCATACGCTTCACTCTCACGCCATACAAAACAAATCCGCCATTGGTCGTTCACACGAATGCTGTACTGTCCCGCCCGATCACCGCGAAGCGATTCAAGGTGATTGCCGGGTGGCACTCGCAAGTCCTCAAGACGCGTTGCGAAATGAATCTGTGCCAACTTGCGCCTCGCTGTGCGGCTAAGACCCGGACCCAAGCGCCGATTGTAACCATTCCGCCAAAGCTCTTCGGTCACGCGGTCTTTGAAACTGCCGATCATGATTATAACGCTAAACGTTATTAATAGTGCTCGTTATATCAGAAATTCTCCGAGACCATCAATTTGGTCTTCACCACCGGCATTTCACACCTGGTCTCCACCTTCTTGGCAGATCCGTACTCCGCCTCACACCGTCTTTACATTTCTTTTCATGAAGGCCAGATGAACACGGCAACTACTCGGGGCGCCCCTACGTTTTCACCAGCAGGAGGCTGATATGAAACGAGCACTTGCGTTCCTGTTGCTGGCTTTCTGCTTGACGGGTTGTGCTGTGCGCACGGGGTATTATCGCGATCCTTACTGGAGGGACCACGACGGCTACCGCTATCACGACCGGGATGATCGGTGGCACGATCGCGATGATCGCCGCTAACCGGGAATGGAGGCGGCGTCGCTCAAGTTACTGCACCGCCTCCACGCCCTTCGTCGTCACGAAATACTTCACCAGCATGTTCGACTTCTCCCAGGCCGGCATTGTGCCCGGTGCTTTCAGATAATCGGAAAACTGATCCGTCACCTGTGCGAAGTGCGCTTCGTGTCCCACGCGGAAACGGTTCGGGATCGTGACATGCATGTATTCAGTTGAATCCTCGATCGCTACTCCCGGATATCTTGCTTGCAACGCCTCGATCTTCTTCCTCAGACCCACGAGTACATCGGCATGCTTTCCGGCCTCCGGCACGACATATAACTCCGGTATGTAGCGCTCCGCTTTGTCCTGCCGGATCTCGACTCGTGCCCTGCCTCCGCGGAACGAGGCTTCGTAAGAGTCACCTGTCCCGGCGGGCGCTTCCCAGTTCCAGAGGATATCCAGATTCACGTGCACACCACGCACCGTGTAGTGGACCGAGTTATTGCAGAAGTAATCGAGGCTGCCATTCTTCACGTGCGGAGCTAGGTATTTTGGAAATTCGGGCTCACCAGTGACGCGTTGGAAGTCCGCTTGAGGAATGACCGTTGGCCAGCGGCGAGCGCCGAGGATGCGAATGTCATTTCGATAGTCGATGGTCTGCCGGGGGAATGCCGTCCATTGGACCAGATCGACTACGTGAGTCCCGACGTCCGCCAAACCCTCGCCCGTCTCCGCGATATCGAAGAACCATGCCGGCCGCCGCAGTGCCACTCCGGCCACCTCCTTCATCAGATGATGCACGCTGCGCGCTGTGATGGCGGGAGCCGAATCGCTCCCGGTTTCGAGCTTGCCGAAGAGCTCCTCGTCGTTCACCAGTTCCCGCTGCAAAATCGAAGTGACCTCGTAGCGTTCGGTCATGATGTCATAGGCAACCAGTCCTTTCGATTCGGCTTCGTCGAGAGCGCGCTCGAGTTTGGGGAGGTCGGCGGAGCGGATGATCCACGGCTTGTCGACGAGTACGCTCAAGCCCGCTTCCACCGACGCCAAGACGCGATCGATTTTGGGCCTGTTTCGGCCGCTCATGATGACGACGTTGCCGGGCCGCTCGCGAAGCATGCGCTCGAAGAAGTCGCGACCTGTGTGCAGTTCGATCTCCCAGACAGTGGGACTCTCATGGCGCGAGTTGAACAGCGTGATGCGTTGGAGGTAGTCGAGTACGTCAGGCTCGAGCGGCGCATAGACCGAGACTTGTTTCGCGAGCCACGGATACATCTCCTTCTGAACCAGGGAGGCGTGGAAGTGGCCGGGGTCAAGCACAATCAGTCTGGCTTGTTGCATTTGTTCAGCTCCGGGGAGTGACAAGGTGGAAGAAAGGGTGAGTGCGAAAACAAGGATTCGGCATGTCATGGAAAGTTCCATTGTCCGTCAAATTTAGTAGATGAGGGCAGAATCTCAACGAACGCGAATCTGCGTGGCTGACACGACCGTCAGCCGATTTCGCAGATCCATCTCGAGGAGCTGAGAGAATCTTGATCGCGCGAATTCGAGGACAGCCCGCCGGCCGACGGAGTCTGGACGAAACAGAACAATGCCTGCGTGCGATCCGACCGGAAAACGGCTTAGGTTTGCTATTCCTTTGTCCAATGTAAGAAGGACGCGACCCTCACGAAGCGCAATCGAGATCAGCGCCGAGTCGTCGGTTCCAGCCAGGCCCTCAGAGGCAACCGTGTCTGCCTCGTGGCCGAGAGTATGTAAGTCTACAGCTAACTCAGCCGGCAGATTCTCGTCGATCTTGAATCTCATCTGTCCCGCAGGGGGACCAGCATCTCTTCACGTGCCAGCTCGGCCGCATATGCGAGAGCGGCATCAATATGCAGCGGCCCGAGTGACGGATAGCTACGTAGAATGTCTTCGCGCGTGGCGCCTTCCGCCAAGCTATCCAGAATGACAGTCACCGGAACACGCGTACCCTTGGCACAGAGCTGGCCACCACAGATCGCCGGATCGCTTACGAGATGCTCGTGCCAGCTCATCATCCTGCTGTTAGTGTAACCGAGAGCGGTCTTCGAAGCGTACTGTTGTCATTCCAATGCAAAGCTCTGTCCCCAGCCCGGTAGCACGGTCTCGACGCCGAACTCATGCTGGATAGCGGTCTGCAAGGCCTCGGCGCCCTCAGGCTCGCCGTGCACAAGGAATACCTTTTTCAGCGTTCCCGCGAGTGGTTTCATCCACGTGAGCAGCTCGCCCTGATCGGCGTGGGCGCTTAGGGCTTGCAGGCTTTCGATCGAAGCACGGACGCGGATGGGCTCGCCGAACACCTTGACTTCTGGCCACCCATCGAGCAGCTTCCGTCCCAGCGTATCCGCGGCCTGATAACCGGTGATGAGCACAGTTGTGCGGGGATTCTCGAGGTTGTTGCGCAGGTGATGCAGAATGCGTCCCGCCTCACACATGCCCGAGGGCGAAATGATGATGCACGGACCATTCAGACTGTTCAACTTTTTGGATTCGCTGGCTTCCTGGATGTAAGTCAGGCGCTTGAATCCGAACGGATCGTTGCCGTTGGTCAAGAACTGGCGGGTCTGGTCGTTGAAGCACTCCGGATGTTTGCGGAAGACCTCGGTCACAGCGACGGCCAGCGGGCTATCCACGAACATTGGAATGTTGGGCACGCGATTTTCGTCCGACAGCTCGTGCAGTAATAGCGCCAGTTGTTGCGCGCGTCCCACGGCGAAGGCGGGCACGATGAGCTTGCCGCCGTGCGCGGCAGTGCGATTCACGACTTCGGCCAGCTTGTCCTTGACCAACCCCTCCTCTTCGTGCGAGCGGCCGCCGTAAGTGCTTTCCATAATGAGGTATTCGGCCGCGGGCGGGGGATCCGGATTGCGAATGATGGGTAGGCTCGGGCGGCCCAGATCCCCCGAAAACAAGAGGCGAACCTCACGGCCGTTTTCGGTCGAGCGCAACAAAATCGTGGAGGACCCCAGAATGTGACCGGCGTCGTGAGCCTCATAGGCGAGCTTCGGGCTCAACTGCTTCGGCGTGTAGTAAGGAACCGGCTGGAACAGTGGCAGAGTTTGCTGGGCATCCTCGGTGGTGTAAAGCGGTTCGATCTCGTCCTCGCCACGATACTGCCGCCGCTTGTTCAAAAACTCAACGTCCTTCTCTTGAATGTGAGCGGTATCCAGCAGCATCGGTTGCGCGAGGTCGACCGTCGCCGGCGTAGTGTAAATCGGGCCGTTGAAACCGTTCTTCACCAGAAGCGGCAAATTGCCGGAATGGTCAATGTGCGCATGCGACAGGAGCACGGCGTCGATCGACGAAGGTGGAAATGGGAAATGCCGGTTACGCTGCTCGGCTTCCTTGCGGTGGCCCTGATACATGCCGCAATCCAAAAGATAGCGTTTGCCGTCGGCTTCCAGTTGATGCATGGAGCCGGTAACCGTTCGCGCGGCTCCCCAGAAAGTGAGTTTCATCCTGAAGTTCCTGTCGTGCCCGCTGGCCTAGGTGATTCGCCTCATACTGCTTGACGGCCGAACGGGCGATGCTGCTGATGTGGTGCGAAAAGCGCTGACACTCGGCGTTGTGTTGCTGGCCCTCGCCCCCGCCGCGCATCTGGCGTGGGTGGCGCGCGAGATGCCGCATTTCGGGCACCTTCATGACGATAGCATCTATTTCGTTTGCGCCAAATCTCTCGCCGAAGGCAGAGGTTATCGGATTCTGAGCCTGCCCGCCGAGCCGTACCAAACCAAGTATCCGCCGCTGTGGCCGCTCGCGCTGGCGGCGATCTGGAAACTCGACCCGCGCTTTCCCGAAAATCTGCGCTGGGGAATGGCGCTGGCTTGGATCATGATGCCGGCGTTTGTGGCGCTCGCGTGGCGCTGGTTTCGGCGCTCCGGCTTCGGCCCAGGCTGGACTGCGGCGCTGTGCGCAACCATCGCCCTCAGCCCGTGCGTCATTGTGTTGAGCGCGGGGATGATGAGCGATCTGGTCTTTTCCGTGGCTCTGCTGGCCGCGATATTGGCAATTGAGTCTGCCGGTCCCGGCACATGGCGTGCGATCATCGCCGGCCTGCTGGCTGCATTGGCCTACCTGATCAAGACCGCGGCCCTGCCGCTGGCCCTCGCCGGCCCGTTGTGGCTGGCTGTTCAAAAACGCTACCGCGCCGCGATCCTCATGTTCGCCGCCATGCTGCCCGCCGTGGCAAGCTGGATGCTCTGGAGCCGTGCGCACATGTCGCACGCCCGCGATCTCGTTTCGCTCTATTACACGGACTATATCGGCTACCAGGTCCTGAACGTTACCTGGCGCGACTTGCCCGTCGTCATGTGGAAGAACCTGGACGGCGTCTTCGCCGGCATTGCGGAATTACTGATCTTCGATCTCGCGAACACGCCTTTCGGAATGCACCTGGCCCGCTTCCTGGCGGTCGTCGTGATTGCGGGCACCGTGCGCTTCGCTCGCCTGCACGGGATGACGGCGTACCATTGGTTCGCCCTGATGTACACAGCGATCCTGCTGGTCTGGCACTTCCCGCCGAACAACCGCTTCCTGCTGCCCTTGTTCCCGCTACTGCTGGCCGGCCTTGCAACGGAGCTGTCGAATCTCGCCGGCGTGGTTCGCCGCGCATGGCCGCGCGGCACGTCGAACCGCATCCTTTCATCCGCCATCGCCGCCGCACTCGCAGGCATCGTATGCCTCGGTGCGGTCTCGAACTTGCGCGCCGTCTTCCGCGATATTCCCGGGATCATCAGTCAGCATCGCACCGTGCTCGCCAGCAACTGTGCAGCGTTCGCTTGGATCGCCCAACACGCACCCGCAGGCAACTTCTATGCCTACGATGACCCGGCGTTCTATCTCTACACCGGCCGTCACGCCGTCAGCCTGCCCGTCACTCCGCAACCCTTCTATCGCGAAGATCGCGAAGCCGTGCTGCGTCCTTTCCGCGCGATGCCGGTTTTCGCGCGCGAGCAGCACATCGGCTATTTCCTGTTCACCGCCGCGGACTTCCACCGCGACCTGCCCGACGCCGAACGAGCGGAGGTGCGGCGAATCCTGGCGAACGATCCAGATCTGACGCCCTTATATCGCTCGCCGCTAAGTTCCGTTCTCGAACTTGATCCCCACCGTGCGATTCCAGACACAAAGCGTGTGGAAATTCGTACGTCAGAAGCGGTAAAAACTGCCGCCCATCACCCCTCTCTTTCATCCAACCTACCGAAGATTCAATAAGCTCCACTGCGTGGAGGACTAGTTGCAATTTCCAGTCGCCGAGAGGTGCCTATGTACGATCTCCGTAGTAAAGAAGACGAGCCGTCAACCGAACGGCCCGAATTTCCCGAATTGCCAACGCGGCGCGCGCATCGCGACGATCCCCAAGACCAACGTCACGCCGGTTTCTGGGTGGCCATTTTTTTGCTGGCCATCGCCATCGGTGGCCTTTGCTGGTATGGCTATCCGACCTTGAAACAAATGCCGGCGGTGATGGCGCAGTTTCCCGGATTGCAGAAATCGTTTGAAGGGGTGAGTGCGCGGCTGGCTGCAACTGAGTCCCAAATCAAAATGTGGGGCGCCAGCCACCAACAATTGCAGGATCGCGTAGCGCAAGTGGAAACCCGCACGGCAGCGCGCATTCAGGCGGCAAGCAAGCAGGCCCAAGCTCTAAGCGAGAAAGTGTATCAGCGCGTCCACGGCGAGATGGCGGCGCAGACGCAGGCCACCGACGCGAAACTCGCGCGGCTGGAATCGTCTAACGAGGCTAACCTTGAAAAACTTCAAACTGAAGTGGCCAGCCTGCGCGAGGAGACCGCCCGCCAGGCCGCCGAGCTTGGCAACGTGCGCGGTGAGATGGAACGCGATGGGGCCAATCGCGATCGGCAACTCGTAAGCCTCAACCAGGAGGTCGGCCGCGAGTCGCGGGACGTCGAGAGCATTAACAACAAGCTCGCCGTGAAGCGCGTGGATTTTGAAGTCACGCGCAATCACAGCCAGCAGCTTACCGACGACCTCTCACTCGGCATCACCGGCACCGACGTGAGCCACCGCCGAGTCACCGGCTGGATGTGGGTCATGCCCGACCGCCGGACGATATGGCTGCAAAAGCAAGCCGCGCAGCAGCCGATCGTGTGGTACGGCTACCGCGACGGAAAACGCCGCGAAGTGGTGATCACCAACGTGGCCAAGAATTCCGTGAGCGGTTACGTGCTACTTCCCGTGGACGGCAACTCGACGGCTGCTTCCCCAGCCAAGGGCGATTAACACACTGATTCCGAGGGAGTGAACCGGTTGTTTTTATTGGTTCAGATCGAAGCTGTCGATGGTCGAGCCGTCCGGTGTGTATGCCTCGACGTGCGCCGACTTTCCGGTGACCTTGAACCAGACAAAATTCTCCGTGCTGACGACCTTCTGCGTGATACCGGCGGGCGGCTTATCGACATCGTACAGAGGAGCGCCGCCACCGCCGCTGATGACGTAGTGCACGCCGTTTTTCAGGTAATGCTGATAGTTGTGGTCGTGGCCGAAGAGTCCGGCAGTCACGTGCTGTTTCTCGAATAGCGGCATCAGCGCCATCATTTCCGGGTTGTCGCCTTGGCGCCGCGCGACTGCTGTGATGGGCGGATGGTGCGCCAGCACGAAGCGGAAGGCGGCATCCTGGCTCTTGGCAAGGTCGTCCTCCAGCCACCGTGTCTGCTCGGCCCAGAAACTCGCTTTTGCCGCGCTGCTCGCGGCAGAGTTGCCGATGTCGCTATTCATGATGGAGAAGTGCGCCTGTCCCCAATCGAACGAATAGTAGGGCAGGGCTTGGTCGAAGAATTCGTAGTACAGGCGATTGTTCCGTTCGTGATTCCCCAAAGTTGGGAAAAACGCCGTCTTGCTGAGAAGTTCACGCTCGATGTCGAAGAACACCGGCCATAGCGATGAATCCGCCCCATTCTCTACCATGTCGCCGGATTGCAGAGCAAAATCGGGGGTGCCGTGTTTCATCACCGCAGCCATGACGCGGCGATGCACATCGTGGCGGGTCCTGTTGTCTCCGTAGACCACAAATTGGAAGTCGGCCGTCCCAATGGGAGCGGTCTTAAACGAACCGCGGCCCTCGTCACGCCCCAGTGCGTCGTAATAGTATGTCGTGCCGGGCTTCAACCCCGGGTAGGTGACCTTCTCGGCGCGGAGCACGGGAACGGTTTTCTCGGCCTTGCCGGGCTCGGTGCCTAGACTAGCCGAGCCTGTCTCGACGATCCAAATCACCGTGGCTGACCTCGGCCCGACGTGCACAACGAACGGCCCGCCGACCAGCTTATCGGCAGCCAGCACGGGCAGCCGGGATAAAAGCAAAGCGCAAATGAGTGCCATGGAGTTAATGGCAGGCTTTCTGCCGGACCTTACTGACATTCGTGGTTGCTCCTTCGTAGCGTACTCGCCGAACGTTCCTGGAAGTGTTTGGTATGCGCACCAGCGAATGTCTGCTTCGCATCGCCGCGTGCTCAAGCCACGATATCATGCCACGGATTCTTGGCGTGTTACATCTTCGTTGCGAAGATTCTCAACCAATGCTGGCGCTGCAGGCCACTGGTTGCCGCGAAGACGACACCTGCGCCCGCTCGAGAGCCTCGCACTCCTGCTCAAGCTCGTCCGCGACCTGATGCGCATAGATCACAAAATGGTGGGCGGAAAGCAGCACCATGAATCCGAGCCACATTTTCGCCGGCTGGCGTGCCCAGTTCCAGGCCATGAGCCAGAGAAACTTCCAATAGGCGCGACGGTAGCTGGAGCGCACTCCCTGCCGCCACATGGATGCCCACAGCACGCGAAGGTTGTAGGACATTGGCAGGTTGGGCGGGCGCTGCCCACGTGGGTTCCAAACCTGCAAAGAGCGGAACGCCCGTTGGAAGAACGGCTCGGCTTCGTACAATCCCGCGAGCAAGCGGCTCAAGCCTCTCAGCAGCACCGGCAAGGGAAGCACGGTGCGGAAATTGGGCGCGCTGAAATTGGAAGTGGCCTGGCTGTCCTCGATCAGGCGGCCTTCCGTCTTCATCCGGTCGTACAGCGCTGTGGTGGGAGGCGCTTGCAAGACACCCGCCATGGCCCAAGCGATGGCCGTCCGGTCGATAAACTCCAGTTGTCGATCGAAAATGGTCTCGTCGTCGGAATCGAAGCCGACGATAAACCCACCCAAGACCCATAACCCGGCCTCTTGAATGGCGCGGATCTGTTGCATGTTGTCGCGGCGCAGGTTCTGAAACTTTTTCGATTCCTTCAGCGCCTCGTTGGATGGCGTCTCGATGCCGATGAAAACGTACATGAAGTTCGCTTCCACCATGGCGGCGAGCAAGTCGGGGCGGTCGGCCAGGTCGATGGAGGCCTCGGTGTAGAACGAGAAGGGGCGCTCGTGGCGCTGCTGCCAGGCGGTCAGGTCGTGCGCCAGCGCCAGAGCTTGGCGATAATTGCCAATGAAGTTGTCGTCGACAATAAATACCTCGTTGCGCCAGCCGAGCCGGTGCAGCGTGTCGAGTTCTGCGAGGATCTGTGCGGACGTCTTGGTTCGCGGCCGGCGGCCATAGATCGTGATGATGTCGCAGAATTCGCATTGAAACGGACAGCCACGCGAGAACTGCACGGGCATCGACGTGTATTTGTCCCGACGCAGCAGATCGTAGCGCGGCACCGGGCTCCGTGTCATGTCGGGTTTGTCGGAAACACGGTATAAAGCGCGCGCGGTACCCTGCTCCAGCGCGGCCGCGATATCCGCAAAGGCTTCTTCCGCTTCCCCAACGAGCACGTGATCGGCTTCCAAAAGCAGCAGCTCCGGTTGAGTGCTGGCCCACGGACCGCCAATAAAGGTTCGGCGTCCGTGAGACCGCGCACGCGCCAGAACTGCCAGGGCGTCGGCACGTTGTGCGTGCATGGCGCTCACCATCACCAGGTCGGCCCATGCGAGGTCTTCATCTCGCAGATCGTCGAAGGCATGATCGATGAGGCGGATGTTCCACGTGGGGGGGCAGAGCGCCGCGACCGTGATCAGACCCAGCGGAGGCGTCATGGCGCGCTCGGGAATCATCTCCAGCACTCCTTCGAAGCCCCAGAACGACGGCGGAAACCGGGGCCACACCATCAGCACGTTGATGTGGGTGCCCAAGGGCGGAAACGATCCTGCCGGACCTTCCTCGGGCAGGATGGGAAACGGTAGAGCAAAGCTGGCGTCAGTCCTATGCAAGGGTATCCTCCTAGGCAGATGCGATGACGATTGCGGTAGTCAGAGAGGAGAGTGCACCCTGGCGCGCAAACACCAAGTAACCAGTCCCGAGGCTGGCCGAATGATGGTACGCCTTTTCCTATCCTGCGTCAACTAGAACAACACCTAGCTGATTCGCTTGATTTTCGGGCCGAGCCGCCCGTACCATGCGGCTTCCGACGGGATTAGAATCTAGGAACTTGTTGAAATAGCCCATCCACAGGCATTCCGATTCGAGTTTTCGCGTGGATGGGACATTCTCGCGAGGCCTGGTTGGCTCTCCAAGCTGCGCACTCGGCACCGTCCGCCGCTGTGCACTACGCTCCCGCCGGCCTTAGTCGTGGGATTCGCCATAGATTGTATGCCGCTACCGCGTACTGGAATAACCAACTCACTTTTTCTAGCCCGCGCAGCTTGACCTTCCTCATCC
>Ga0209517_10000892_pt1 | contig 48446 bp, 42 predicted proteins | sample PeaSoiMetSII2010_FD_187695 | JGI IMG/M metagenome (GOLD analysis project Ga0209517, IMG submission 187695) | Peat soil microbial communities from Weissenstadt, Germany - SII-2010 (SPAdes) (version 2) | ecosystem: Environmental > Terrestrial > Soil > Wetlands > Peat | place: Germany...
ATCGATGGCGGTCACTTTGCGGTGTTTATGAACTCGGATCAATTTCTCAGGGAACTTGTCGCGCATGTTCTGCCGCTTGCAGGCAGCCATTGAAAATTCTACTGGGGTTTATGAGACCGGTTCTAGTAGGTACGCTTCCGGTTCGGGTAGCGAAGGAGTGGTGCTGTCGCTTTGCAGATTTCGACCATGAATCGATTTCGTACGGTTCCCGCCACCAAGGGTCTTAGGGCAGGCAGTTTAGGGCTGCTTCTTGTTGCCCTCGCGACCCTGGTCGGTTGCCAAGGGTTCAGTGCCGCTAAGCCAGCGAATCAGCAGCCGCAGTCCGGCAGTTTGCTTCTGAGCAGCCTCAACCTGGACTTTGGCAGTGTCACCGCGGGAACGACCAAGACCATGTCCGTGACAGCTTCGAATACCGGAGCAGCTTCCGTTACGATCAACAGCGCCGCGGTCTCCAGCAAGTATTTCTCTCTGAGTGGGCCAAGCCTTCCGATCACGATCACGGCTGGCCAAAACTCCACCCTCAGCCTTGTGTTTTCTCCCAACGCGGCGGGACCTTTCAGCGCCACCGTTTCGCTAACCAGCGACGCCGCCAGTGGCTCGAGCACACTCTCGCTGTTGGGCACAGGGACTGCGGAGGTTGGGCAGTTGACTGTAACGCCCACTACCCTAGGTCTTGGCAGTGTGGTTGTCGGCACCAGCGGAACGGCATCAGGCAGCCTGACCGCCAGCGGCGCGAATGTGACGGTTACGGCCGCGAGCACGAACAACTCGGTGTTCAGCCTGGGCGGTCTCTCCCCGCCGGTCACGATTCCGGCGGGCCAGAGTGCTTCGTTTACCGTGACCTTCAGTCCCCCAGTCACTGGTGCGGCTAGCGCAACGCTGACATTTGTCAGCAATGCCCAGCCATCTACGACGACCGAGACCGCCACCGGTACTGGCAGCACGGCGCCGACACACTCGGTCAACTTGTCGTGGAACGCCAGCACTTCGTCGGGCGTCTCGGGATACAACATTTACCGCGCCGTCTACGTGAGTTCCTGTGGTTCCTACTCGAAGATCAATGGATCCACGCTGGATACAGCCACGGTATATACAGACTTTTCGGTGGTTGACGGCACGGCATACTGCTACGCAACGACCGCGGTGAATTCGAGTAATGAAGAGAGCGGTTACTCGAATATCGTTTCCAACCTTCAGATCCCCCCGCCGTAGTCGCAAAACGGGACGAAGCGCCAGTGTTTCTCTGTCCGATCGCCTCCCGTTGGTTTCGGCTGTTCATGGCGGGGCCTTTTCTTTTCAACCGGTTAGCCACTGCGATTCTAGTTACCAGACAATTAAATGCCGTCGGGGCATCACCCTGCTGGCCGCTCGCACGTGTACCATTGGCATCTTTCCGCGCCCGCCAGAGGGACTCACACTAAGAGCATGCGGCTCCCCCGATTGAACAGTCAGAATCTCTCCACTCACCTCGTTCCCATCGCCCTCCTGATAACTTTGGTCGCCATACTGCCATTGGGTGCGCGGGGAGCCACACCACAGTTGGTCTGCTCGCCGACGCTCCTGAGGTTTGGCATCGTCCCGGTGGGTCAGTCGGAAACTCAACTCATCGCTTTGACCAACACCGGACAAACCGGCGTGACGATTTCGTCGATCAGTGTGGGCAGCTCCGAATTCAGCGTGACCGGCTTAAAACTGCCTGCCGTTCTGGCAGCCGGGCAGAGTGTCAATCTAAGCGTGACCTTTGCTCCCACAACCCTTGGAGGGACGGGCGTAAACCTGACGATCGGGAGTAACGCATCCAACCCGAATTTTCAGATTCCACTGCAAGGTACCGGTGTGAACAGTGATCCCCTGACTGCCACGCCGTCGAGTCTTTCCTTTGGACAGGTGGCCCTGGGGAGCAGCTCAACGCTTTTAGTTGTGCTGACCAACGCTCGCAGCTGGAACGAGACGCTGAACGCGTTCCGGATGGTGGGAAATGACTTCTCCGTCAGCGGTCCTACGTTGCCTGTGACTCTTAGTCCGGGGCAAAGCGTTACTGTGAACATTGTTTTCACCCCGAAAGTCGCTGGTCTGACTAGTGGAAGCGTCACCATTTTCGGCCCAGTTCTGAACATACCGTTGACCGGGACCGGCGGCACAACGATCGGGCAGCTGACCGTTGCCCCGGCATCCCTGAACTTCGGCAGCGTGACCGTTGGATCGACGGGGACACAGACGACTACTGTGAGCGCGACCGGGGGAAGCGTGACGATCTCTTCCGTCGCCAGCAGCAGCTCACAATTTGCGCTGTCGGGAGTTTCGTTGCCGTTGACGCTCAGCGCCGGCCAGAGCGCTCAGCTCAGCGTGGCCTACACCCCACAAAATACCGGGTCCACCTCCGCCACCCTGTCGTTTGCCAGCAATGCAACTAATTCCACGGCATCGGAGTCCCTGTCGGGCACGGGTGCGCCGCCCTACGTAACCCTGTCGTGGAATCCGAGTACATCTACGGTCGCGGGCTATAACGTTTATCGCCGGATTTCCACGGGCAGTTCGTATACCAAGATCAATTCCAGCCTGGATCCCAACACCTCATACACCGACACAACGGTCGCGGTCGGGCAGACCTATGACTATGCCACCACCGCAGTGGATTCCAGCGGAGTCGAAAGTACCTATTCGAACCAGGTTCAGATCGTGATCCCATAGGAAGAGGTACTGCCGCACCGGAGGTGCCCCGACTCAGGTGTCTCTCGGGCCATCTGGCTGTGGTGCGGCTTCCCTGTCGTCAGAATCTCCCGCAGACCATCGTCATCGGGCCGCCGTTCGGTGCTTGACGAGCTCTACCGTTTCGGCCTTTCCACTCGTCAAGCTGCGATAGGCCGCATCCAGGACTTCCTGATTCTGCCAACCTTCTTCGCCGGGGACCAAGAACTCCCCCTTACCTTCGACTGCCGCGGAGAACATATCCACTTGGCGCGCATATGCGTCGACATTCGACACTGTTTCGTGCTCGACAACGCTTCCACCTCGGCGAAGTTCAAGCTCAATCGGGCGCTCGACACTGAACGCATCGTCCGCCCGCAGTGCCCCAGTTTCACCGACGATCTCGAGGGGTGTGCGGTATTCAGCGCGCGTGGAGACCAGAACCGAACCAAGAGTCCCCCGAGCAAACTCCAGCGAGAGCACTGCAGCGGCTTCTACGTCTCCGGAATCCTGGTCCGACATCCCACTCGCTGATACGCTGACGATTTCATCATGGAGGATGTAACGCAGAGCATCGACACAATGCACACCAACATCGGCGATGGGTCCGCCCCCGGCGGTCTTGGCGTCGGTTAGCCATTTGCGAGCGTGCGTTCGACCCAAGTAAGAAAACTCCGAGCGCACAAACATCGGCTGGCCCACCTGACCGGCGATTACACGCTCACGAAGCCTCGCTAGGCTACGTTCAAAGCGGAACACCTGCGCGACACCAAGCAGCAGGTTAGCCTGGCGAGCCGCCTCCACCATTTCGAGGCATTCGGCTGCATTCATGCCCATGGGTTTTTCGCAAAGCACCGGCTTGCCACTTTCAATCGCTAGCAGGACATCTTTCCAGTGAGAGCAGTTGGGCGTAGCCACGAAAACGGCGTCGACCTCGGGAGACTGGCAAAGGTCGGCGGCCGAGTCATAAGCATGTGGGATGCTGCACTCGGAGGCGGAGGTGCGCGCCTTGTCCAGGTCGCGGCGAGACAACGCCATCACACAGCTATTTTGGGCGAGCGCGAAACCGGGCATCAATCGGCGCACCGCGTGAAGTCCGAAACCGAGAATGCCGTAGCGGATCATGGTATTGACACCCATGAGTCTAAACCGTTCACTCGCTGTCCGCCTTACACGAGCCAACAGTCCGCTGGCATCGCCGATGAGGAAGGAACTGAAGGAGGTGGGCTGGACAAAGGGGTTGGAACTGGCCAAGCTGGCGAGGAGGGACGGGCAGCAATTCGATTGTGCAACCTGGTTGCACAAAACAGGCGATGCCCAAAGAGGACTTCCAGCAGCAGGGGGAGAAGGAACTGACGGGGCGGGAGACGGAACCGTGGGAGATTATCTACTTCAAGCTTGACGAGAGCCAGACTCCGGTCGGGGAGAAGGCGATCGAGACGGCGGCTCTCATGCTCGGGACAGAGTCCATTACCAGGAATTTCGCAGTCAATCTGGAGATGATTCAGAAGCGAATCTGATTACCCTCAGGACTGCATGTCATGCAACCTGCATCGCGGGTGAGAGTTTCGCCGGCACGGCTATCCACTAGTCAGAATGTGACAGCGCACCAAGTCTCACGCCCTTACGGCCAGATAGTTTTCCATCTGAGTCATGCTTCGACTGCATGCCACCGCAATCCCAATTCGGTCCGGGGTTTCGCCTGGCTCAATCCGCACGACTTCACCAGCGCCTGTGAGTGTGATTGGCCGAGAGACCGGCCCCCCTCGCACAGTGATGGTGAACTCAACCGGGCTACGGTGAGGAATCAAGCGGCCGCATTCTAAAAGCAACCCGCCGAGGCTGATGTTTCTGGTGACAGCATCAACCTCAGCCATTGCGTTCCCAGAGGGAAACCTCACATGGACGAAGCACTCTACATTGAAACGGCGGAATTTTCGTTCTTGCAGATTATCCATTGCAGGACCCTGCGGCGTGCACGCCTGGCGTCTATTTCGAGCCAGTCGTTGCCCGACAGGGGGGATAAGGGCTCACCGAAACGGGATTAACACTTTCCTTGTTAGGAGGAATTTCAGCAACGGTCCCATTCGAAAAGGAGCTGGGTTTCCCTTTGGCATCAATCGCGGTTACTACGTAGTAGTAGATCGCACCGTCTTCCACGAGGTCGTCTACGCATCCGGTACCAGCGATGGCGATGGGGTTAATCTGCTCGCAGTCACTGCACGTGGGATTCCGCTTGGTGGCATCCTGCTTCTTGCTCCGGTACAAGCAGTAACCCACAGCCTTGCTTTCGGAGCTAAGGGAGGGAGCACTCGCATTCCACGAGAGGGTCACCTTGTGGTGTCCAGTTAGTGGTGACGGTTGCAACGGCGGCAGGTCCGCCGCTGGGCAGGCGGGAAGCTTCGGCTCGGCCGCGACTGAAAGTGTCCCTCTTCCAGCGGCAGGTTCCGCCGACTGCAGGCTCGCGCTTGAACCAGGACTGACCTGGCCAGTGACGGCGATCGTTGGAACTATGCCCAAGATGATTGACGCTAGTACCCGGATGACGATTCCCGGGTGCAGCCTGACCTTCAAATCGTCTATCAAGAGTAACTCACCTGATCTATGGAATGTGTTGGCCGACGGCAGAGGCGTCGGCGTTCCCGCATAGGTTCGTCCGATTGTGAACTATTACCGGTTCTACCGTCGGTGACCTGGGAGCGACTCGCGATCTCGCCGGACTTAATCTTGAGAGGGATGCTACTGCGCCTTCGCTCCTTCGCAGAAACCACAACACTAGCAATATCGTCCCCAGAGTAATCAGGAAAAACACGATCCCTCCGTCGTGGTGGAGCCGTCCGGTCAAGAAGCTCCGATCGATGCGAGTACCTAACATGCCGATGGTGAAGATGCGCACACCATTCTTAGCTACAGAGAGAGGCATGGCCAATAAAATGACTAGAGCCTTTCGCCAAGGTGTTCGTAGCAGCACGTGCGCGAGCACCATTGTGGTTACGAGCAGCATGAGGCTGGAACGAATGCTACTGCATTCCCGCGCAACTTCGATGTCCAGACCTGGCATGAACAGGAAAATGCCTTCCCGCGAAGTTGGAACGTCAGCAGCCGAGAACAACACCCAGGCGGCAAAGGCGGATCCCTGCTGCAACCACTGCACGATTCTTACCAGTGCGAACGAAGGGATTGGAACCATCCAGAATAGAAAACAAAGAGGAAAAAGCAGAGAGCACGCAGCTCTGGCACCAAAACATAGGACAAACGTTCCGATCCAGAGAGTCACCAGACCAAGGATGCTGACTGAAAGGTGTACATCCGGTGTCGCAGGCAGCCACAATCTCGCGGCAAGGGCAATTAGGACACCAAGAACCGCCAAACACGGCCCTGTCCGCAAGTCCCAAGACAGCATGAACTTCAAGGAGTTCCACTCTGCGCAAACCAGTGCCGCGCTGACCGGCAGAATGAGGAGTATGTGCGTGAGTTCATCGTCGCGTAATGCCAGAGCCAGCGTGCCTATAAACGGCCGCCACAAAAGGGCCGTGGAGAACATGCATAGACATGCGAAGGTGACATATTGTCGAGACGTCGTCATCAAGCTATCCGGTTGCGTTAGCAGGAAGGTCGACTACGTACCTTAACTTCTCTATCTCCCTAAAACCATTACGGAGGCTCTAAGGCCTTACCCGACGGCTCTCCAAGGCACTTCGCTTCCCGCATATTCCTTACCGACATTCCCTTGGAGAACGTCAAAGCTGTCGACCGACTGATTCAGCCAGATACCTTTTCTACCTGCCTCTGCATCTTTGTTTCGGCTCGGTCTCCAGCCCCAATACTCAACTCGCATGGGCGAATACGGTAGAGATTGTTCGCCGACGAAACAGAGCCAGCCACTAGTTTCGATAACTCGCCGTACCGCGTCTGAGCGCTCCGCGCGGGGTAGCACGAAAATACATCGGACAGCCCTCGGCTTCACCGTTGCAGTCTCACCAATCCGCTTTAGGACGGCTCGCATCGTGTCGGCCCCAAATGGATCACCGAAATAAAAGGTGGTACCGCCCGTGTAGTCCATCTCGGCCGCATCACCTACACAAACCTCGATTGGAGATACACGGCCCCGTAGCGCCGCTGCGTTCGCTCGGGCCTTCTCGGCGAATTCCGCCGAGAGTTCAATCCCGATACACTTTGCGATCCGATGTCGAGCCACCATGCAAAGGACGCGCCCGTGGCCGCAGCCGATGTCGTAAAACACTTCATTCGGTCCGAGCTTGTTGCAATCGAGATAGGATCGCAGAATCCAGTAGCTAACAGGCCCATTCACATAGGCATCGCCAAACCGGCTAATTTCCACGGCATGCGGCAGCGGGCCGGCAACAACTGTATCAATCGAGTAGAGCCAATCGACTATGCGGTCCAGCCCCAGCCGCAATACCCATCGGACTCGGCACGCATTTCGTTTCAAAACGCTCATACGGTTGTTTGCGGTAAGGGGTAGGCGCAACAGGTATGGCGGAAGGTCGAGGGTTCAGCAGCCCCGATGGCGGACGTCGTCCCCTTCTGAGCCGCTTGTGCTCGGCTGCGCTTCAATCTTCCTGAGCCAAATTTCTCGCCAGTACAGCAGATCGGCCCGGTAACATCCGCCGAACGCGAAACAGGCACTGTCACAAAGCACATCTTCCAGCATGACTGTATTCCGGAAATGTTTCATCTCGCCTGTTCCTTCAGCGATGAAGTTATCAGCGCGACCTCTTACACGATACCGTCCGCCGCAGAAAGGACGCTGGTCCGCGCTGAAGTGCAGTCCCTGATTGCGTCCGTTCTTGTTCAACGTCTCGACAATCTCCTGAATCGACTTGATCTCCACCATCTCCCCCGGCCTCAGCCCGAGAAACTCAGTGGGCGTCTTCTCCAGTGTCCCGCGTGCGTGTTCACCGATAAGCTTGGCATGAGTCTTCCACCACATCCACGAGAGGGTGCGTTTCAGCATCCTCCAAGCGCTGATGTTGCCGGCCGCAACGGCGCTAAAACACTTCCTGAAACGCTGCACGCTGGATAGGTGCAGGGTGGCTTTAAGGAATTCGCTCGACTGGCAGAAGTACTTGCCGAGTTCGGTCCTCGTTTTCAGGAGGCAACGGAGTTCGTCCGAAGCTGCGCTCACAGCATTTCGTTTGGGAACGCAGTCATGGTCCCCACCGACGACTTTCTCGAGCCATGCCTCCTTCCAGAAAATCGCACACCCTCGCTGGCAGCTATCATGCTCTGCGCCGGAACAGCGGACGCCCTGAAGTATCACGACGTCGTTGTTCTTGAATTCCCTGACAAACGACTCCGTGTGGCGGGGCAAGAACGCACCATCGATGGTGGCCTGTACCACTCGATTCAGCACTCGGAACCGCTGGCCGCAAAATTCGAGCATCTCCGGCATGAACGGCAGGTCGTCCAACTTGCCGTTAACGTCCAGGGTCTTGAGGATCTCATGCGACGTCCGAACCATGACGAGATCGCCAGCGCGCACACGCGAACTGGTTCTAGTAGGCTTCATATCGTGGGAGGTCTCACGTCAGGCGGCGGAAAAAGATCTGGAGTGCGCTCAATCGTTTGAAGCTGATACGCAAACATTCTCCACCAACGAAGAGTCATCTGCCCCTAGAGCGGTTGCAACCGGCTGCGTGCCAGCGATGCACGCCTTGAGTTGTGCCGCCAGCACGTTGACATAGGGCTCGAGCAACATGGAGTGGGGATTCACGGCCACCTCGATGATATCGAGGCCGCCCAGAGCCAAATCTCCCCAGCCCATTTTCGGGTCTGGATAGAACTTGTAGTTGAATCGTGGTTTGAAAAGTGTCAGCTGCCCCAAATAAGCGACTGGATCGTAGTGCTCTGCCGCATAATCATTGACGGCTTGGACCTTGGCCTCCGGACCCGAGGTCGCGCGGCTAACACCGTCTGCCCGGCTCGAACCCGGCATTGAGGTCTTCAGATTCGCCAGTTCACCCCCGAATCCCAACCTCATCTTCTCTCGCAAATACTCGAGCATGGCACCCGGCCGCAAGCGGGACAGGTTGGCCAGGTGGAACTTGGCTTTTTGCAGCAGGAATGAACGGAAACTTACTTTGAGCGCGCGGCTGTAATTGTACGTATCAAGAAGGGCGACCAATGGCACTTCCTCTCCCTCGCAGCGGAGAATCTGAGCCATCTCGTACGCGACTGTACCTCCCAGACAGTAGCCGCCTAAGTAGTAGGGCCCTTGAGGCTGTACGGTTTTCAGCTCGCGGACGTAGCAAGCCGCCATTTCTTCGATAGTGCGCAGAGGTTGGCTTTCCCCGTCCAAACCCTTCGACTGCAAGGCATACAGGGGGAAATCCGGAGCGAGATGCTCACCCAGGCTCCGATAGAGGAGCACGTTCCCGCCAGCACCATGGACTAGGAACAGCGGAGGCTTCGATCCGTTTGGGTCGATAGCCACGAGAGGCGACCACGACTTCTTATCGTTCTCGCCCTGCAATGCGACCGCGAGAGCTTCGATGGTCGGAGAGCTGAACAGGGTGGCAAGAGGCAATTTCTTCCCGAACTCTTGTTCGATCTTTGCGAATAGAGAGACCGCAGAAAGCGATTGCCCTCCCAGATCAAAAAAGTTTGCTCTGCTGCTCACACGCTTCATGTTCAAAGCCCCGCACCACAAACGAGCAAGGCGTTCCTCAGTCTCGTTACGAGGTGCAACGTACTCCTCCGAAATGGACTTCGAAGCTGCGCGCGAGGGCATCTGAAGAACGCTTCGGGACCGCTTGCGGCGTTCAGGCCGCTCCGCTTCGCTCAACATCGGCAACCGACTGAGCTCTTGGTTCGCGTTCACAACGACGTTCTGTAAGAGAGTCTGGAACCCACCGAGCCAATAACGGACGGTGTCGCCATCGAAGAGATTGCTGTTGTAGTCACACTCAACCAGCAAAGTCTCGTCTTCATCGATTACGTTGAAACCAAGGTCATAGTGGAAATAGAACCTTGGACCCGACGTGATACGCGATGTGCACCCGGAGAAATGCACACCGCCCAATGCTGGGTCCAGGTTGAAGATCACGGGAGCAAGCGGAATCCGGCTCGGATCGCTCCGTACGTTCAGTTTCTGAACAAGCGTCCCGAGATTCGAATTCCAATGCTCCTGAGCATCCAGGATCAGCTTTTGCATCCGGGTCAATTGATCGAGGAACGATGCCCCACGGTCTACCTGAACACGGAATAGCAGCGTGTGCACGCACTGCCCAACCAGCGCGTTAAGCCCAAGCTCCGACTGCCCAGCAAACGGAACCCCGATTGCGAAGTCGTCCATCCCGCTAAGCCGGTACAACCAGGTCGAAAAGGCCGTGAGTAGCAACGCAAAAGGAGTATTCCCCAGCTCACGGGCCGCACGCTTAATGTCCTGATATAAGTGCGGCGTAAGGCGAAGGTTAGATCTAGCCGCCTCGTAGGACCGAATGCGAGGCCGCGGATTTGCAGTTGGCAAATCGAAAGCAGGAGGCAACGTGCTGAACTGAGACAACCAGAAATCTTCGCAGTCTTTAGTTCCAGCCGAGCCTCGTTCCTGCGCTTGCCATAAGGCGTATTCGCGCATCTGTCTCGGCGGCTCAAGGGGCGGTTGGCGCCCTTCGACGAAAGCGGAGTAACACGTGCTGATCTCCTCCAGGGCAACTTTGAATCCCCAGCCGTCACAGATAATCATCTGCGCCGTAAACACAAGCAGATGTTTGTTCGGCGACAATTTGATCAGCTGGAAGGATGCAAGCGGACCTTCAGCCAAGTCGAAAACCTGCCGGCCGTCTTGTTCGAGGATTTCAGTCAGCTGGGCGGCAGCATCAGCGGAGGGGAGACTGCTCAGATCATGGGAGTGCAGTTCGAGCGAGATGGATGGTCGTACGACAACTTTGGACCCATCCTCGCTAAACGTCGACCGAAGGGCTTCATGCCGCTTCACGACTTCAGCAATAGCCTGCTCTATCGCTACGACGTTAAGTTCACCGACAAGTTCGACGACATTGGTTCCGTTGCTAGCCGCAGAAGCTTCTGGGCGCATTTGCGCTGCAATCCACATCTCCCTTTGTAGGTCGGTCGGGGGGTATTCGGCTGAGCGAGCGTAGGCGGGAACCGTTCTTGGTCGCTCTGCCGCGCTCGAGCAAATCGCCAGCGCTGAATACCGCATTGCATCTGTCCCGCTTCCCTTCGACAGTTTGGGACGACTTCCGAAGATACCGTCCTCTACCATTACTTCCACACTGTCAGTGAACGCTTGCACCAGGTGCTCGAGGTCCTGCTCGCTGTGAGCGTCAGTCATGTAGCACGGGAAGCCTTCCACAATGTGAACACCACGATGGCGAAGATGGAAACCAAGCAGGTTGGCAAGCTCGGCATGCTCGTTGATCCGAAGGTACATCTGCGAAGTGAAGCGTGGTACCTCGATATTCACCTCGTATCTCTTAAAGAGCTCATTGACCTTTCCTGCAAATCTGGCTGCCTTGTCAGAAACCCGCTCTTGCAATGCGGATCCCTCCTGAATGAGGTGTTTCAGAGTCGCATGGGCAGCCGCAATGGTGAGAGGATGGCGCACAAAAGTCCCGGCGAAGAAGGTGACGCCCGCCTCCGGAAAGGATTCGTCGCCGTATTGCCAAAAGCCGCCATCGAACGTGTCCATAACCGAACTGCGCCCGGCCACAACGCCAATCGGCATGCCGCCACCGATGACTTTGCCATAGGTAGCGAGATCGGCTTCAACGCCAAAGTAGGCCTGAGCCCCACCCTGAGCGCACCGGAACCCCGTGACGACTTCGTCGAAGACCAGTACGATTTCAGTTTCCCGGGTGATGCGGCGCAATTCGTGGAGAAATTCCCGTGGTTGAAAATCCGGCCTGCGGCTCTGGACAGGCTCCACTAGCACGGCGGCGATTTCACCGGCGTGCTTCTTGATGAGATCGAGTGCCTCGTCGGTCCCGTACTCCAGCACGTACGTGTCGTCCACACTCTGGAACGGGATGCCGGGGGCTGAAGGCATAGTGCGCAACTGGCCTCCACGGTTGGCTTGGTGAACAAGCACCTGGTCAAAGTTCCCGTGGTAGTCACGGGAGAACACCACTACTTTGTCGCGGCCCGTGAAGGTCCGAGACAGCCGCATCGCGGCCTGTACTGCCTCGGACCCTGAGCACGTGAAGCTCGCCCGATCCATTCCTGTGAGTTGGCAAATCATTTCGGCGACTTCACCCACGAGCGGCGTCTGGGGGCCGATCTCAAACCCGCGGCCCAGTTGCTCTTCGATCGCTCTGTTGACGAACGCTGGCGCATGGCCGAGGAAATTGGGCCCGAAGCCGTTCAGCAGATCGATGTATTCGTTGCCGTCCACATCCCAGAGCTTCGAACCCAGTGATCGTTGGACCCAGATGGGGTACACCATTTCCTTCCAGCGACGATTGAAGCCAGCAGCTGTGCGGGGATCTGCGAGCCGGGTCCGGTAACGCTGCGTGCGCTCCTTTGAGCCGGCGGTCCTTCGCGTGTAGTTTTCGATGAGCCTGTCCAGGTGCTGCTGCTGGCCAGCAGGAAGAGGTTTCAGTCCGGTGCTTCCAACCGCACCTGGTCCGAAACCGGAGGACAGCTTCGCTGTTCCTTCCTCTTTCGGCTTCTCGGTTGGCTTGGCATCGCCTCGAGCCGAGCTCTCAGCAGGTTCGCCGGCACTCGCAACCTGCGAAGCAGGCAACGGTGGGGCAAGCGACTGAGCCACCACCGGCATCGTGGCGGCCTGCGTCTCAGGGAGGCGAATGACGGTATCCGCAGGGAGGCCTTGCAGGAGGCGCAATTGAGCAGCCATCAGTTCAAGCTGCCGGAGAAGCACGGTTTCCATCCCAGCGACAGGCACGGCTTCTTCGTCGAGGGCTACAGAAACAAATGGTGCTGCGGCATCGAAGACTGGTTGCACCTGTACGGGCGGCGCAGGTGGAACCGCGCTAGGCGCAACCGGCCGAGCCAGAGCAGCCGACGGAATAGGCTTCGTTTCGACGGGCACGAGATTTTCCTCCTCTGCATCCCTCGCGCTAACAACGTGCTCTTCAGGCAGCTTTTCATCCAGGTAAGACCCCAGAACCGCGATGGTCTTTAGATCGCTGAACAATTGCCGAAACGTGATTCGAACGCCGAACGCCTTCTGGCAAGCAGCGCTGAGCTGTGTCAGAAAGAGAGAATCGAAGCCCAGTTCCAGAAAAGTAGCGTCTTCTGCAATATTCTCCAGCGAGACGCCCGACAGATCCCGGGCGATCTCCCTCACCTGGTGAATCAATCGTTCGCGTCGTTTATTGGATGCCATTGTTCGATTTCCTAGCGCCAGCTCGCCTACGAAGCATCTCTAGTTGCTCTGCCATGAGTTGGACCTGCTTTTCAATCACGTCACAGGTATTGGAACGCATGTCTGCGGTGGCCGACGACTGCGGGATCGTTGGAGGTGCCGGGTGCGCCACTGCGGGCGGGGTTTTGCCCCGCGCCGCGGCAGGCCTGCTGTCCCCAGCGCCGTCTCGTTCGACGGCGTCGGGAACACTAAACACCGGCACGTTCTTGCCTTGGGCAGGGGCGGCGATCCAGTAGCTCTTCCGCTCAAACGGATAGGTCGGCAACGCGATCCTTCTCCGCTTCTCGTTCGAAGAGAACCCGCTCCAGTTAGGCTCAATGCCGTTCAGCCACAAACGGCCTAGCGAGGCAAGCATGGACTCAAAATCTGCCGGGTTGCCGTCCTGGGGGCCGAGAGAGGTCAACACGGTCAGGCCGTTCGGCTTCGAGGACTGTTGTCGGACGAGTTGGATCAAAGCCTGGCCGGGTCCAACTTCTAAGAAGGTGGTCGCACCATTCCTAATAGCAGTCTCGACTGCTTCGCCAAAACGGACCGTACGGCGCAACTGGCCGGCCCAATACGAGCCTTCCGGAGCGACTTGCTCGTCCATCCATGTTCCCGACAATGTGGAGATCCAGGGCATCGTGGGCTTCTGCTGCGGCACACTACCGGCCAATTCCGTGAAGCGTTCTACGATGGGATCCATCATCGAGGAATGGAATGCGTGCGAAGTCGGCAACATCCGGCAAAAAATACCGGAAGCTTCGAAGTTCTCTTGTAACCTCCGCAGCGTCGCCGTCGGGCCGGATAGCGTGGTAAGGAGCGGACTATTGATCGCTGCAACCGCGACGTCCTCGAGCAGCAGCCCCTCGAGTTCCGCGACGCCCCGCCGGACAGCGAGCATCGATCCGGGCGGAAGGTCTTGCATCAGCTTTGCCCTGCCGGCCAGCACGCTGAGAGCGTCTTCCAAGCTGAAGACTCCGGCTAGTACAGCGGCTACGTACTCACCAACGCTGTGCCCAATGAGCAAAGAAGGTCTGATTCCCCAGGCCATCCAGAGGCACGCAAGGGCATACTCCAACGTGAAGATTGCAGGCTGCGTCACACGGGTTTCATTGATCTGCTGCTCGGCCTGCGCCTTTGCCTCCGCGTCTGGATAGAGCACCAACCGTATGTCGAGCCCAAGATGGTTCTGCAGACATTCCGCACAACGATCCACTGAGTCGCGGAACACTGGTTCACGCTCATAAAGTTCGCCACCCATGTTGACGTATTGTGAGCCTTGCCCCGGAAAGAGAAACACGAGAGACGGTGATTTGACGGGCGCCTGCGCGGTGAAAGTCGTCTCGCGATCCGCGGTCCTGAGTCGCTCAACAGCTTCCGCCGAGCTCGCCGCACATAAGGCCTGACGATGGCGGAATCTTTGCCGTCCGCGTTGCAAGGTGAACGCAACATCAGCCAGAGAGCTTTCCGGATGGCTTTCAAGGTAATTAGCCAGACGGTTGGACATGGCCCCCAAGGCTGTGGCTGTCTTTGCTGACAGCAGCAGCAACTGGGTCTTTCGCGAAGGACTTGAGGACGAGAGCGGCGCCTCTTCGACCACCACATGAGCATTGGTCCCGCCGATGCCCAGGGCGCTTACGCCCGCACGTCGCGGTGCATCACCCCGCTTCCAGTCCATGGGCGCAGAGACAGGAAAGAAGGGACTGCTCCGGAAATCGATCTTGGGGTTCGGCGATTTGAAATGCAGAAGGGACGGGATGAACTCGTGCTGCAGTTGCAGTACTGTCTTGATCAGCCCAGTGACGCCCGCTGCAATATCGAGATGCCCGATGTGTGTCTTGCCCGTGCCCACTGCGCAATACTGGTTGCGTGATGCCCCGCCGCGACGAAATGCAGCAGTCAGTGCCGCCACTTCAATCGGATCGCCCAATGGAGTCGCTGTGCCGTGAGCTTCGACATACGATACGGAGTCCGGGTGAATGCCAGCGGCGGCCTGTGCCATTGCAATGACTTCGGCCTGTGCGTTTACACTCGGCGCCGCATAACCGATCTTGTCGGATCCGTCGTTGTTCACCGCAAATCCTTTAATCACGGCGAGAATGGGATCGCCATCCGAGACCGCATCTTCAAGACGTTTCAACAGCACGACGGCAACGCCGTGACCAAAGACTGTTCCGCAAGCGTCGGCATCGAAACTTCGACAAGTGCCGTCGGCCGAGGCGAGCCCCTCTTCCTGGTAGGGATAATCCCGCTTCTGAGGGAAGGTGATGGAAACTCCGCCGGCAAGCGCCATATCACACTGATAGGTCAGAAGGCTCGTACACGCCTGGCAGACAGCTACCAGAGAAGTCGAACACGCGGTTTGAATGGTCATGCTCGGGCCGCGGAGGTTGAGTTTGTACGAGACCCGTGTCGGCATGAAGTCTTTGTCATTGCCGAGCATCGTCTGATAGTTGCCTACCTGATAGTTCGCGCTGAAATCGGCTGCAAACGCCCGGTCTACGCAAAGATTGTGAAGCAGGTAGGTGTTCATGCTGAGGCCGGCGTAAACACCGATGAGCCCGGGGTAGCTTTCCGGAGCATGTCCGGCGCTCTCTAAAGCTTCCCATGCACATTCCAAGAAGAGACGGTGCTGCGGATCGATGAGCTGTGCCTCCTTTGGGTACATACCGAAGAAGTCGGCATCGAAGAGGTCAGCGTCCTGGATGACCCCGCGAGCGCGAATGAATTTCTGACCCTGTGCAATCGCCTCCTGTGTGGCAACCGAATACTCCAGTTCCGCCTCAGTAAAGCGAGATACAGAATCCACTCCTTGCACAAGGTTCTGCCAGAACCGATCCACGTTCTCGGCACCGGGAAACCTTCCCGACATCCCGATGATAGCTATGCTCTCAGGAGCAGACGTCGGACTGCGCTCGTCCATCGAACCTCCTACGATTCCTGCCGGCACCGATAGCTTGGCGTTGGCGCTGTGCGCGACTCAAGAGCTCTTTCCCAGAATCTTCTTGAAGTCCTGTGTTATTGAACGACGCTGCCAGCTTGCGCACCGTGGTATGCGCAAAGAGCTCGGCTACTGAAAAGCGACGGTCCACCAACTTCTGCAATCGCGAATGTGCCTCCGCAAGCCTTAGAGAATTTCCCCCCAAATCAAAGAAGTTGTCGTCAACCCCCACCTTGTCCAGATTCAGAACTTCCTTGTATATCCCGGCGATGTCGCGCTCCATCTCCGTTTGCGGTGCGCGGAAGGGCTGTTCCATCTCGGAGCGTCGTACAAGCGCCGCGGGCAGGGCAGCGCGGTCAACCTTGCCGTTAGGGGTCAGCGGCAGTTGATCCAGAAAAACAAACCTCGATGGAACCATATAGCCCGGAAGAGTCGCCTGCAGGGCACGCCGCAACTTGTCAACACCTGGGACTTGCCCGCACGCTGGGACTACATATGCCACCAGAACCTTCTCACCGTCGCACGCTTCCCTCGCAACCACAAACGCCTCACGCACACTTGGTTGCCGAGTCACTGCAGACTGAACTTCTCCCAACTCGATCCGGAAGCCTTGAATCTTAACCTGTTGGTCCACACGCCCCATGTACTCGAGATCTCCACCGGGCAATCGCCTTGCCAGGTCACCGCTTCGATATAACTTGTCACCTTCCCGCCCGGAAAATGGATTCTGAACGAAGCGTTCCGACGTGAGTGCGTCGCGTTTGAGATATCCGCGCGCTACTCCAGCCCCACCTACAAACATCTCTCCTGGTACACCGACCGGCACGGGTTGCAGCCCTGCGTCGAGAACGTAAAGTTGCAGGTCGGGAATCGGCTTGCCGATCACGCTGCCCGGAGCCTCGCTCAGGTCTGAACTCGTTAGGGGCCGGTACGTGACGTGCACGGTGGTTTCGGTGATCCCGTACATGTTGACCAGTTGCGGCATGACATCGCCGTACTTGTCGAACCACGGTGCCAGACTTTGAAGGTTGAGTGCCTCTCCCCCGAAGATAACCAGGCGCAGTTTGTCGAGCCTATCGCCAGGCCTGGTTTCAGCCACGCCAACCAACTGGCGAAATGCCGACGGAGTTTGGTTCAGAACGGTGACATGCTCCGCAGCGAGCACTTCATAGAAGCGCTCCGGCGATCGACTGTCGGCAAACGGGACGATGATCAGACGTCCGCCATAGATCAATGCACCCCATATCTCCCATACCGAGAAATCAAAGGCGCTGGAGTGAAAGAACGTCCATGTGTCCTGTTCACTGAAGTGGTACCACGGCTGAGTGGCATCAAACAGGCGAGAGACATTCGCATGAGTAATCAGAACGCCCTTTGGTTTGCCGGTCGAACCAGAGGTGAAAATGGAGTAAGCAAGGTTCTCTGGGGTCACATTCGAGCAAGGATTCTCGGAGCTCAGCGAAGACCACGTTCCTTCGTCCTCGTCCATGCAGACAACCGCCGTGCCAGTCTGCGGCGGCATCTTCCGAGCTGTTTGCGAATCGGTAATGACGACCGGAGCTTCAGAATCGGAGAGCATGAAGGCCACACGTTCGGCTGGGTAGCTGAGATCGATTGGGAGATAAGCTCCACCGGCCTTTAGAATTGCAAGCAAGGCCACAATCAGGTCTGGCGTGCGATCAAGATACAAACCAACCAAGACATCGGGGCCAACACCTTTGGAGTGTAGATAGCGAGCCAGCCGGTTGGCACGTGCGTTCAGCTGCGAATAGGTGAACTGTCGTCGCGCATCGCCGGGCAACACAACTGCAACTGCGTCTGGCGTCTTCCGAACTTGCTCTTCAAACCGCTGATGCATGCACTGGGTTACGGGGAAGCCACTCCCATGGGAGGCAATTTCCTGGATCAGCGAGAGGGCTTCCTCGGGACACCACAGCGGGATCCGGTCGATCGACTGATCTAATAGCGTGTCCAAGGCGTCGATCAGGAATGTGAACTGCGCGAGTATCCTTTCAACTGTTTCGTGCTTGTAGAGCTCGGAATCGTATTCGGCTTCAAGGGCAGGTTGGATCCCGCACGAGCGGAGCGAGAGAACCAGATCGCATTGAGCTCGGACCTCGTCAGCGATTTCTATCTCGCCGTCTCCTTCTGCGCTTACAAGACTTGAGGTAGCCAGTAGGACTCGAAAGAGCGGTTGGTCAGGTGGAGAACCCCCTCGGCCAGCCCAAATCTGAAGGTCCTCCCAAGAGCAGGCGTTGGCCCTTGCTTCCTCTGCAGCATTGGCAGTCTTTGAGAGACTATTCCGCACGCTTGACGAACCCACGATTGCTGTGAACACCGGGAGCACTGGGCCAATCTGCGCCCCGACTTCAACGGTGTCGGCGAATGTATATCGGTGCAGAAGAATTTGCAGGAGGCCCAGGAGCGCATGGCAAGGCTCCATGCCCTCACGATTGCAAACAGCGGTGAACTTAGACCAGTAGGCAGTCGAAATCGACGCAGTCGTACGCGCGCGATTATGAGATCGAACGCGAGACCGACGACGATCCGCGGGAAAGCTTGACACACCAGGTCTCAGACGGAATCGAGTGAGCCAGTACTGCGTTGCCTGCTGGAGTTGTTCAGCAATCATGTTGAAATCCGTCCTGTCTCGAGATGGCTCTGCCGTCTACGTACGTCCCAGACAGCAGGTACCTAAGCACCGGCGGTGTAGTCTTCCATTAGTCATTCAGGTTTAGGTGAGCTAATGTCGGCTGAGTTCGGAAGGTAGGAGCTCGCGCGGCGATTTCATCGTTTTCGCGAATATGTTGCAGTTGGCGCTCTGTTCTGATCGATAGACGATCTCATTGCCCTCGACGCGGGCATAGGCGACACGAGCACGTTCTTTTCCCTTGCCCTCAACCCGCCAGGTGTCGCCCTCCTTGATTAACTGCATTTGTGCGCGGGCGCGCCACCAATCATTGATTTCGCCAGGTCGGGCAATCCATAGGTTGTGATTTGTCCTCAGGTCTGCCAAGTAGCTCAGCAACTGCTCGTAAGTCTGTCGTGCTCGGCGTTCGATCACGTAATCGGGATGAATAATGAAGCTGGCCATCCCGTGCGCTTGAGTAATCGTCGCCACCTGCTCCTCCCACAGTCTCGTCGAATACTCACCCAGGACGTGAAATAAGGAGTAGTCCTGCGTGGCGGTCAACGGGATCTCGACCAGGTTGCCTATGAAATACGGCATTACGGTGCAGCAACCTCCCCGCTGGGGATCGAGGTGGGCGACGTTCGGGACCGACATGTCGTAGGCAAAATCCAGCTCATTCATCCACTCCAACCTGCGATAAAGAACCGCAGATCGGAAACCGCGCGCTTCAAATTTCTTGCCGTAGCGATTGATCTTGCTGACTCTTTCGAGGAACTGCTCACGCGTACTGAAAAGATTTCCATCGTGGTCCAGATCGTGAACGTTTACTTCAAATCCTCTTCTCCGAATCGAATCCAGAAATGCCGGCGGCACTTTGTACCGCTTCTCAGGTATCACTTGAAATGAGGTTTTGATTCCGTAGGAATCGTTGAGATCCATCAATTGGGCACAGAAGTCCCGGCCGGCGCTGGTCTCCACATCATGCGTGATGCTGGCGCAGCTGGAATATCCTTCGGGCCAGAACCACACAAACGGGACCTCGGTTGTCCCTTCTGCCTCCATGGCCAAGGCCAGCAGCCATTCGTAGAGGCGGTCAACAGTGCGGTCGACCGGCCAATGCGGGAATCGGATTCGCTTCCATCCGCGCAAGGAGAGTCGCTGCAGGTGCTTGCGCACATGCACCGGCATGACGGGGCGCAGCAAATAATAAAGCCGGCGACCGAGGCTACCACCGTTGTTTCTGCCGTTTACGCCATCAGCTTTGTACGTTTCCAGTCGAAGATTGGCGATCACCTCTGCGGGGTCAAACGGCAAGCTGATTGTCTTCCCTTCCTCGCTGGCCTGAGGGCAAGCTTCTGGGAGCATGGCATTTGCCGTCGCAGCAGGCTGCGCTTCGGACAACCGTCCATAACACATCAGCCCGTCCTTTATGCGGAAGTAGCCAGGGACAGGCCCCAGATCCGCTGCGAGCGTGAAATCGGCCGCCAGTGGAGGACAACGATAAAAATCGTGCAACAGGGAGCCGACTGACTGTGAGAATGGCGTCATGAGATCTAGCCCACGTGTCTGTACAATACCGTTCCTACGGTTTCAAGCAGCGGATCAGGCAGATAGGCGCACGTTTTTTGGATGAGCCATCGTTTCCAAGCGGACTGGACCTCCGTGTTGAAGCCAGCAGGATAGAGAAGATATGGCAGTGGAATCTTTGTCGAACCCCAGTGCTCCTTGAAGGTAATCAGCCCCTCGTTCTCCTGATTGGAACGGCCAAAATCAAAACAGCGCGCGCCCGCCGCCTTGGCATCCTGGATCGCATGCCACATGAGTAGGAACATGCCCCCGAGGTTGTGGTAGCGGGCGTCCGAACAGCCATACTTGTAAACGCCGGTGTCACGAAAGTGAGTTGTGATTATGCCGGCGATTGGCTGACCGCCCTTCGATACCACCCGCACTTTGAGCCCTTCCCCCAGACAGTCGACCAAATTGCGAAACCAAACCATCGACTGGGGCGGCAGTTGGTGACGGCGGCGCGTTCGCAACAGCAGCTTGTAGAACTTCGACAGTAACTCCTCGGAGCGCCCATCTTCGTACAGCAATCCTTCCCGCTTCGCTTTGCGAATCTTGCGTTGCACGCAACTCTTGTGACATTTGTGATACAGCTCGTCGAGACTAAGACTCAGATCCAACTGGTGGATGCAGTATGCCTCGTCTTTTTTTAGGTGCATCCTCTCCGGAATGCCTGAATTAATTCCCTTCAAGGGTCGCATTTCCAGATACCTGCAGCGGCCATTCTCTACCTCCGCCTTTAGGAAAGCGATCAGCACTTCCAGGTCGCGCGTGTCGTCTACCAGAGGGTCACAGTGATCCGAGAATGGCAGCGAAACAAGACGGGAGCCGGTCGCCCAGCTGCGCACCCTGCACAAAACGATGCCGTTCGACAGCGGCTCGTCTGTCCCTGAAGTTGTCACCACCAGCGGCTCATAGCCGTAGGTGCGGCGCAGCGCCTCCAGCCAGCCGGCGCTATGGAAAACGCTTGCATGCGGGTGTCGTTCGATGAATTCGCTCCAGCGTGGGTCGCACAGGGGATCCACAACAGACACTGCTGCGGGTACGTGGCGGCAATGCTCGATCGCGAGGTTAAGCGTTGCAGTCATCGAAATTCGATCTGATTAGCGACCTTCGTGTCGGTTTTATTGGCGCAGGGAACCCACGTCCTACGAATCGCGCGTGCGCCGAACCTTTGTAGGTCAAGGCAGACAGTACGGACTTTTACTACCATTGGCTCGACTGGAAGCGTGAGCTTGCTTATCAATTAGTGAGTCGACCACATTCAGATATTCATATTGCTTTACATCCCAGTTGTTCTGTCGGATGTGATGGTTTGCACCCTCAACCAATTTGCGTCGCTCCTCGGGATGGGCATAAAGGTCACTTATCGCCTTGGCAAGAGCGTCCACATTTTCCGATTCGAAGAACCTGACGATCGACGCATCGAAGTAAAAGCTGTCGATTCTTGTGCGCGAGACGATTACGGGAACGCCCACGGCCATGAACTCGCGAACTTTCGTGCTCGCCGCCTCGTTTCCGAAGCCTGAACTAGCGCGCTTCGGCACTATGGCCAGGTCCGCCATCGCCATGAGCCTCGCAATTTCGCGGATTGGTTGGTAATTGTGCATCTGAACCTTGTGTTGGAGGCCCAGTTCCTCAATCAAGTTCTCTAAGCTCGGTCGTGTTGGGCCTTCTCCATAAATATGAAATTCGGCCATTTCGAGTTTCGAGCTGACTTGGGCGAACGCTCGGATCGCGATGTCCACCCCCTGGTGCCAGTTCAGGCTGCCCGGGTACATCAACAGAAACCCCCCATTGCATTTGCTCTTCGAATGAAGATAAAAGATCTCAGGATTAGGGTAATTGCAAATTACGGAGCACTTTTCTTTTGCTACGGAGCGCCTTACCAGACGGTCATACCAGAGGTGGTTCGCGATAATCACGTGGCTGGCCACTCGTGCAGACCACCTCTCAATGATCAGTAGTGCTCGATATGGGACAGAGTCCTGCACGGTGTTACTGAACTTGCTCAAGTAGAACTCCGGAAGAATGTCATGAATATCGAGAATGACCGGCACGCCCGTCAGCCGCAGCGGCAGCGCGGCCATCACGAGAACGTCCGGGACAGAATGCACATGCACTAATTGGTATCGCTTTCGGAGGTGTTTCCAAGTTAGCACTACCATGGCCAGCAGCAGAAAACGAAGGATGCGGAACAGATACGAAGATGCAGTTCGTTCATTGATCTCCCGCTGCTGGATACGGTAGACGTTCACGCCATCGATCACCTCGAACCGCGGTGCACCGGCGTGAGCAAGAGCAATGATGTCAACGGAGTCGCCTCGGCGTGTCAACGAACGAGCATACTGAATTATCCGACTGTCGGATTCGTAAAACGAGTATGCAACCATGCAGACTCTCATCAGCGGTACCCTTTTGGCGTAGACAGGACTAACGGAGTCGCTGGGCAGACACATGACTTCTTCCACTGCATATAACTCTGCTTTCCCTCCGGCACCCTCCGGTCACTCCAGAATGGCAACTCTGACACTTCGCTTAGCAATGGCACTCCCGCCTCTTGTCCCGTGCGCATGCTCAATAGTGACCCGGCCTCACAGTTCAGTGAAGTACGGCGCCGGGCAATTCGGGTGCGGCAACCTAATGACGATTTCGCTTCAATTAAGCCGTCCCGCAGAAGAAGTCGGCTGGCCATCTGGTAGGAGTTGCGCTTGTCTTTCGCCCTTTAGAGTTCGTAGCATACGATTTGGGCCACAGCGTAACGCGCGTGTCTCAACGCGCAGTCAGGGTATATCTATTTGAGCTCTTGATCGCCCGTGTGCGCATACACCATGGCAAGCGGCTGAACGCGCTCATCTGGCTTGCTCCGAAACAGATTCAAGAGCCTGCCACGCTGCTCTTTCCGGAAATACGCGACGAATTCATCCGACACCGGTCTCTTATCGCTCCGGTAATACGAGAACATAAACCCTGTGAGTCGCGCTGCAGACCCAATCAGGTATGGACTGATATTCACCCGGCGTAGAACTTTTAGAAGTTCGAACAGAGGTAAAGTACCCAATGAATGGTCCATCCTCCCTTGCCGAAAGCAACCGCGCACCATTCCTCCCGCTGATCCCGTGACTCGATGATGCAACACTTCCAGATCGGGAAAAGAGGCAACACGCCAACCCTTCATTCTGGCCATAACCTCCGCGTATGTATCAGGTCCTCCGTGCGGCAAGGGCACATATGTTCCGCCAACAGCCTGAAAGCATGCACGTCGGAATAACTGAACTGCATGTGCGACCGAGCTTACACTGTTATCGCGCCGGCTGTGGAATACACCGTCTTTGCATTTCTCGTGGACGACTCCTCCACCAAGTCCAAGTTGCGAGTCTTCGCGGAATTTCCGCAGCAATTGTTCAAAGTATGAGGGTGCCATAGTGATATCTGCATCCAGATTTCCTATAAAGTCAAAGTCCGTCGCAGCGAGCTGTTCGATCCCAGCATTGATCGCGTGTGCCTGGGCAGCAAAGTGTCGGGGGTGATCTATGGTTAGACGGTGTAGCTGGATGAACTGATTTTCAGCAGCATAGCGAGCAACAATCGCATCAGTTTCATCGGTCGACCCGTCACTTACGATGACCCATTTTGCCGGACGGCAGTGCTGAGAGATGACGGAACAAATAGTGTTCTCGATCAGATTACCCTCATTGTACGCGGCCGTTACCAGGACATATAACCCGCGTTGTTGTTCTCGTTGCTGCATCTTTATTCTCCGGTCTGCCTCGCAATCCAAGAAGTGCCGCCTACTAGCCAGCGGAGACATGATAGGCTCCGGCGAACTTTCCGACTGGCCTCAATCCGCCTGCTTCGGTCATAGCAATACGAGAGTGAGTAGCCGGCAATCCTGGCAAGCTCATGGATACCGATTGCTAGGGTGTACCCGACAGCACCCAGTGTGCCATGGTGCTTGTGAAAATACTGTAGATTCGCACGGCGCATTTCGACATAAAAGCGCGCGGGAGTGTCAGCTGAACTCGCACCGCCATAATGCAGAGCCTCAGCCCCACCACAAAATACGACGCGCCATCCTGCCTCACGAAAACGACGACACCAATCGATGTCTTCGCCGTACATGAAAAACCGCTCGTCTAGCCCGCCTACTTGCATAAGAGCCGTTCGCGAAACCATCCAAAACCACCCTGTTACGACTTGGACGTCCTTTACCGTCCTGATGGCATCACTTTTGACCGAAAAGCCAGCAAACAACCTGGAATTCGGAAATATTGAGTTCAACGCCACGGCAGAGCACAAAGTATTCCAAACGGTTGGCAGTCGCATCACGGACAACCCTACACTGCCGTCGGGGCAAAGCATTTTAGGACCTAGAATGCCAATATCCGGGTTGGTTTGCATCAACGCGAGCATCCTATCGAGGCACCCCGGGGAAACCACGACATCCGAATTGATGAGGCATACGTACTTGCCTCGGCTCAGTGCCACTCCCATATTGTTCGCTTTGGCAAAACCGTGATTGGCCTGATTTTGGACAACATTAACGTCAGGAAAACGAGTGCGGATCGCCTCTGGAGTCCCGTCCCTTGAGGCGTTGTCGACCACGATGATTTCAATTGGCACTTCGGTGGGACACGCGTGAAGCGATTCGAGGCACTCCAAGGCATATCGCTTCCCGTTCCAGGTCACGATCACGATCGACAGGACCGGAGGACAACCTGCCTTGTTCAGCTCCATAGCCCTCCCAATTCATGATCGCGGCAGCAGGGGGCCCGGCCAGCAACTGCTATCTGTGCGCTGACTTGTGGCACATCCGTTCTGAGTTGCACTCGAAGGCGATCGTCTGCCGCCACAAACGTGGGAACGACCGCGATCATCGCCAGCAACGTGTACCATACAACGATCCCCTGGTCGAAGTAGACCATCCCGAAAAAAGCTACCGTGTTAGCAAACAATGCGGCGCCCAGAACCCATATGAGATTTACTTCGCGAGGGTACCTCTCCGCCAGCTTACGAGCCCGCCCCACCAGTTTGAAGGCATACACGAGCACTGCAATAAAAAGGATGACACTTAGCACTCCTCCGGATACGCCGGCGCCCACGTAGGCGTTGTCCACGTCCCACATCGACCAGCCCCAATCCGGGTTGGCTCGGGTTCCGACTAGCCACCATTCGGAAAAATGGCGAACGAAGTTGTCCACCAGCATCGCACGATGCCACCCGCTCCCGCCCAGCACACCACTGGTGCGGTTCATAACGAACCAGACAGGTGATTTCATGGATAACTGTAGAAGCAACAGGAGACTGACTACCCCCCATCGCACCTGCCGCATACTCTTTCTCGCGGGCCACAGCGCCAACCCTAAAAGAGCTGCAGCATACGTCATCACCGGTGTACTTGAGCGCGACGCCAGCACCATTACAGTCGACGAAATTACTGCGGCGACTGCCAGCAACCGCGTGCGCGGTCGATAGAAGAACAACCCCACGAACAGAGGCAACAGCACCGCTCCAACCACACCGGCAGTAATCGCATGTGCGAACGGTCCTTGAGCGCGTATCTGTCCATCTCGGATATTGGTTATTACCGGTGCGCCCAACAGCCAGAAAGCATTGTATGCAGATGAGCACTCATACACCATGAGAGGGGCGACCACAATTGCCACAATGGCGAGAGTCTTAATTGCACGCACTACATCCTGCTGGTCCCTGACGAGGAACCGCATGAGGAAATAGGCTCCCATGGTCGTCACTAGAAATCCCAGACGGTTTACCACCGCGCCAAAGTCCTGCCAGAGCAGGCTGTACATGACAGCATTGCAGAGCGCACTGCACAGAATGATCTTGTCGAAAGCCTGCAGGCGTCCCGGAAATCGATCGCGGCGGACGAGCAATCGCAACCACCCAGCCATCACTGCAATGCGCGCGGCGGTGAAATGAAGGGAGCTGATCAAGAGAACAACATGAAGCGGAACCAGCAAGGCCGCAATCAAGAAGGGTACATATGCATACTTGCGGGGGAGGGCAAAGATCAGAATGATGGCGATCAGCAGAACGAGAAAAGCCAGCGGCGTCGCGAATGTTGCATCGTCGCCACCTCCAAAATAGTACTTCCTTGGGAGGCCTGATTTATAGTCTGGCACAGCTTGCTCGTCCGACAATTAAGAAGGGAATGACTACGGGTGTGAGTTTCGAATGAGATTATTGATTCGGCGGTATGTCGGTATAGGTAATCGACTTCTTGGAGAACGCCTTACGAACGATGCGCCAGGAAGGGATCGAGAAGAGTTAACTCATACTCCCCGCCGAGCGACCAATTTGATGGTCTGATTTGATCAGTTGACAGTCGCAGCCAGTCCGGTCGGAGGAGCTACAGTGCCCGCTTGCGATGAATATTGATATGCTCCGACATCCCATGCCCCTGTCGAGGGACGCGCCACTCCTGCCTTGTCTGCGCAGAGCTGAGCGAGATTACCGCTACAGAGTGATGTCAGGTTCGTCCCCGCACCGATGGCAGGCGAGCCAGACTGAAGTTTATAAGTGCTGTCCAAGTTCGGATTGCCAGTCACACCGTGAGCATCAAAGCCGAGCGCCTGCCATTGAGCGAAACTCTTATACCCACCATAATGCCATACACCATTAGCAGTATTGTACAGATTGTAATCGACGCTCGAGAGATTGCCTGTCTGTTGATCTTCTACGCCCCAATTCTCATTCGTAAGGATGTTATTCTGGAGGAGCGATACCGTTGTCGATGATTCAAGCTCTACTAAGTAACACGAACTATTAACGCCAACCATTGTATTGTCCATGACCGCGTGGGGTCCGCTTCCGCCATGCGCCCAAACAGACCGTCCACCACCAACACCGCTGCACGTAGAGTTGTTGATGTAAAGCACGTTGTTGAAAATATTGCAGGTTGCCCCCGGCGGTGCGGAACCGTAAGTGCAGAACACATCCGCCGTCACTGCGCCCGACTCAGAAATGTAGTTGTTGTAGATGTTGAACAAATTTGCACTGGAGGTCGAGTAGACTATGATCCCATCGCAGTGATAGCCATTTCCTGCGCCACCGTTGTTGTAGTCATTATTCCATTCAGTGCAGCCGCTGATGGTGTTGCCATAAATGTTTACGTTAGAGGTCGAGTTCCCCGAAGATCCGGAGCCAATCGCCACGCCCCAGTAGCCACCGGTAAGGGTGTTGTTGTAGACATTCACTCCCGACAAGGCCCCACCAGAATATTCAATGAAGATCTGCGTTCCTGCGCCACTTAGATTGTTGTCGTGGATCGACAAGTTACTATTACGGGCAGAGGTCCCCACCATAATGTTGGCCGTGTACCAATTGGTGTTGCAGGCAGAAGCATTGTTGCAAAGATAAATGTTCTGAACCGTCAGATTCTTGATTTCTACATTAGTGGCGGCACTGGCCACGAGTATCCCGGTTGTGGGCTGGTCATAGGAGCATGTACCACCCGGACAAGTCGTGCCGACAGCGCCACTTAGGGTAGCATTGATATAACCATTATTTCCGCCATCAACAGTCACGTAACTACCATTGATGTTAACGGCTCCACCTGACGGAAACGCTCCGGTTCCCGGTCCCCAGACTGGGGCTGTCATCCCGGCTCCAGACTCAAACAATATGGTCTTTACATTCCCCGCCGATCCCGCCGACACGTTGAGTATCGTTGCACCAGCCGCGCCTGTAAATGTCCCGCACAGGTGGTATACATTTCCACCAGCCTGATTCGAGTTGAACCATGCGGCCGAGTGTGCATCAGTGCAGTCCGCCCCGGTATCGCTGCCAGAGCTGTTCTGGGTGATGTAGATGTCCGTTGCTGGGCAGATTCTAGGGAACGCAAACATCAGCACTACCAGCATCGCCAGGGGGAGCGACTTGCGCATCTAATCCTCCGGTCGTGGCGCCTATGCAGCCGAGCGTGGCTACTTCTAGCGTCCCTACGGCCACTCCGTGCAGATTACAGCTGGGCTCTGCACGTCCGAAAGATACCGGAAGGACGTGGCCGGCTAAACCCATGGTACTAGGCCCTTTGGAACACACGGGATGCTGCAAAGCCCTGCCTCCACTCATGCATTGGCAGTCCGTTCCTGACGCCGAAGGGCGCATGGCCTGCGGAAAACGGCGTGCAGGTCTGCACCAGCGCCGGCAGCAACTGCCAATTCTCTGAAGGTATAGACGAAGACCAGACGGAATGCTTTCCGCATGATCTCAAAGGGTACCCCCGGCGCCTTAACACCGGACAGCGGTACCGGTGAAATTCCGCAACGTAGTTTTAAGCCGGCCACCATATTACGGATACTGCCTTCGAGATAACACGAGCGAGTAGTGCCCACCTCAACCTGTTCAAATCCTACAGCCGAGGCCATAACGCCAAGTGAACGAGGGGAAAACTGCCACAGATGACGCGGAACATCTAAACCGAACCAGTAGCGGCAAAAGATCCGTGCTTCCAGCGAGTCAATATTGGGAAGGGTGACTGTAAATATGCCGCCCGGTTTCAGCCAGGAGAATACCTTGGCCATCACCTGTCGTGGATCGTGCATATGCTCCAACACATGAAAACCGCTAACGGCGTCAAACTGATTGTCCGCAAAAGGGGCATCGAGCACATCTCCGACAAAAACCTCGGCACCGGTTGACGCGCGAGCCTCCTCCGCGACGATTGTCGACATATCAATACCGTACAGTGTCCACGCCTCACTTTTCAGAGTGCGCAAGAAAGATCCGGAACTGCAACCTATATCCAGAATCGAGCCGCTTTGAACGTATTGCAGCAGCTTGCTTCGCACGAGATCCCAGTGATGTGGATAGAGATCTCCCGGCGCGGTGATCATTCGGTCGTAATCGGCACCATAATGGTAAGCCATGTCCTCCAAAGGAGGCGCATCCTGCAACCAACCCAAGTGGCATCCTTCACAGCGCACGAGTTGATACATAGCCTGGCGCATGAACAACCAGTCCCGTGATCGTAGGAAGGGCTTTGCATTGCAACGCCCACATGCCGGACAGGCCCGCGGGGTTGACCGATCAGCGGTTAGCTTCATTTCTTGGTCTGCGGCAATATGCAGAGATACGGACATTGTCTGCTGCTATCAGCTAGTCGAGCACGTCAGTGCTACCGAATAACGACACTCGGATGAAGCGGCTGGCGGATCTCTCTCCGCGTATTCGGACGAGAGGGGCTTCGCTTTCTACCGGCGTACTTCTAGGTAGCTGCCGTGGCCGAGTACGCTCGTACCCTGCGAGGAACAAACGCGCAAACCAAAGTTTTCGCTTCGGAAGCGGAGAAGGACTTAGTCACCAGCAACATTGGCCAAGTTGCCAAGATACAGCCCGCGAAAGCCGCTATGAGCCGCACCGTTGCTATGCCTCGAGCACCGAAAACCGCTGGAATCGGGATGTAAAACGTCAGAGTCCCCATGACGAGAACGATGGCAGTAGCAACCACAATTCTCGCAGCATCAGGCACTAGGGCCATCGGCCTGAACGTTTCATACGTCGTTGATAAAGCGTACAACATGAAAAGCATGCCGATCAGTTCTGCGACTACAAGACCGCACAACACACCTACAAACTGTAATTGGTGCGACAACATTGCAACACCGCCGAGTATGACGATACGCAAGACCTGTTGAACATTATCGAGAAGCGCGTTGCCCGAGACACGATATAGCACTATTCCCAATATCGAGAACGCCTGACATAGACTCGCAATGCAAACCAGCCATAATGCCGTTCGAAACAAGGGATCGGCTTGGCCGGTCCAGGCATATACGATGCTCGTGCCGAAAGCCAACATGAACGCCAGCGGCAACAAAGCGAGCGCGAGCGTCACTTTGAATGATTTGACGATAAGCGCTCTCATTGCTTCCACGGATCCCGAGGTGTAGACCGCTGTACCTCCCGTAAGTATGGGGAGAAGAAAGGCATCCGGCGCGGTAAGAGCCGTAGTGGCCAATCTGCTAGTCAGCGCGTACACTCCCCCTGCCTGGGCGCCGAAAGTCCGCAGTATCGTGATTGGCAGAATAGCCAGGTAAAGCACCTCCAGCACGCTTCGCAACTGGTAGGTACCCGCGAATCTCACGAGTTCCCCTACGGCCTTCCTTGTAACAAACAACCGACTGACGCGGATCTGAGGAACGATCTGTTTCGATGCGATGTAACAACAGGCTATAAAGCCAACTTCGGAGGTAGCCATGACGGACGCCATGGCAAAGAGTCCATAACCGAAATGAAGGAGGCATACGATGACGACCGCTTCAGCGACGCAAAAGTACGTTGTGAATCTCCTAGCGAGGTCAACACGATGCCCGCCCATCACAATTGCTTCGTACACGGCACCAATATTGGAAATGACCATGATCAGCGCGAGTACGGAAATCGCTTTTGAGCTTGAGGCCAAGAACTGCAGTGGAACCCCAGACGCTCTTGCTAACTGTTGCGAGAATAGAGCGACCGGTAGCAATCCTGCCGTGGACAGAATGAGCATGAAGGCACAACCGGTACTCAGCAGTTGATTTGTGGTCTCGTAATCATCTTTGGTGACAGCTTCAGCCACGTATTTCTGAAATGCCGACTTGATACCGATGCTGCCGAAGCGCATGTAGGCAGCTGTTGTCATAATGATCGACCATATTCCATACCCATCTAAGCCCAGGTGAGCGATCACGATCGGAATCGTGATCAGCCTAGTCGCCACCTGAGCAACTCGGGCGACCACGCCGAAAACCGTGTTCTTGCCGATGCTAGCGGCAAGATCGCGGTGCGAAGGTTCCCGCTCAGATGTCATTCGTTTTCTACTCTGTCCCTCTCTCGAAGAAACACCGTACATCCGTACATAATGGTTCGGTCGCTAAATTGTTCTCACGTACGAAGTGCCGACGCACGCAGCACATTGTCGGCCACGGTCGTTTGCAGTTGCAGACATAGCGTTGTCGACATCGGCAGAGAAACAATCTGGCTCGCCGCAGTCTCCGCTACGACGAAGTCTCCTGCTTTATAGCCAAGAGAGACATACGCTTTCTGCAAATGCAGCGGAATCGGATAATGAATGCCGGTCCCGATTCCCTCCTTCGCCAGAGCGTCACGCAATGCATCTCGCTCGGCACACTGGACGACGTACAGGTGATACACAGCCTTCGACCAGAACGGTTCATACGGCGGAGCCACCGCAGCACCCGATTTCGCGAAGAGGTTGTTGTAGCGTGCCGCGGCCTCGCGACGTTTCGCGTTCCATTCGGCTAGGTACTTCAGTTTTACAGTGAGAAATCCCGCCTGGATCGCATCCAGCCGTCCGTTGTAGCCCTCAAGGTCGTGGTAGTACTTTTTCGCTTGGCCGTGATCGCGAATCATGCGCACTTTCGCTGCGAGAGCTGCATCATTGGTCGTCACTGCGCCCGCTTCCCCGCATGCACCCAGGTTCTTCCCTGGGTAGAAGCTGAAAGCCGCAGCACGTCCCATCGAACCTGCGGCAAACCACCGACCGCTCTTACGGGAAAAATATTGCGCTCCGTGGGCCTGACAGGCGTCTTCAATCACCATCAAACCAAAGCGCTCGGCAAGTTCGAGAATGGCATCCATGTCAGCCATCTGCCCATACAAATGCACAGGGGCGACCGCTGTCACCGGACGTCCACTGCGCCGACTCACAAGTCGGCCGGCCTCGTCTCGCGTGCACTTGTGCTCAAGGTATTCCCGGAGCTTCTCGGGGTCCATGTTGTAGGTGCGCTCGTCGATGTCGACGAATTCAGGTCGGGCTCCGGCTTGGGAAATCGCTTCGGTGGTTGCGATAAACGTGTTCGGCACAGTGACGACTACATCGCCCGGCTGAACTCGGCAGGCGATCAGGGCGAACCGCAAGGCATCCGTGCCACTGCTGACACCCACGGCGTACTTCGTGTCGCAAAAACTGGCAAATGCCTCCTCAAAGTCCTGCAACATCGAACCACCGATAAATCCGGCTGTCCGTAGCGCCTTGTGAAACACCTCAGTCAGTTCCTCCTCAAGTTCTAGGTGAGGAGTAACCAAGTCAAGAAAAGGAATGCTGGTATGAGTACTCACTTTGTGAACTCCAATTGCTCGATATAGCGCAAAACCTTTGCAGGGTTTCCGGCCACGACGCTGTTGGCGGGAACATCTTTGGTGACGACGCTGCCCGCTCCTACAACGGCATTTTCGCCAACGGTTGTCTTGGAGAGAATCGTCGCTCCCGAACCGATTGAAACCCCGTGCTTAATGACCGTCCGCTCCACCTTCCAGTCGGCTTCGGCTTGCAGCTTGCCATCCGTCGTCGTGGCACGCGGATAGCTGTCGTTGATAAAAGTGACTCCGTGCCCGATGAAGACGTTGTCCTCGATGGTCACTCCCTCGCAGATAAATGTGTGGCTAGAGATCTTGCAGCGGCTCCCAATCTTGGCGTTCTTCTGAACCTCCACAAAAGCACCGATCTTCGTCTCGTCCCCGATTTCGCACCCGTAAAGGTTGATAAACTTGGAAAGGCGAACACCTTTCCCCAACCTGACGTCTGGAGCAATACACACATACTCGTTCATGCTGCGGCCAACTCCTCTCTGCGCAGTTCAACCAGAGCACCTCTATTCTTGACCGACTGGTTAGCCGCCTCGAGCATCCGGACTATTCGCCAGCCGGCTTTCCCGTCGTTAATCGGCGTGCGATTGTTAGTAATGCAGTCCACGAAATACTCCAGTTCTCGTTTCAGCGCCTCCGTGTTTTCCACCTGAGGAGCCCACATGTCGCCAGTGCGGTACTTGACCAACGTCTCGTAGATGCCCTCTCTGCTTGTTGTTTGTTCCACGCCCTTGTCGTAGACCCGAATTTTCTCGTCTGCTTCGAGATCGTTCCACATCAGCATCTTTTTCTCGCCGCCGATCATGGTTGTGCGCACTTTCACGGGTGAGAGCCAGTTGACGTTGACGTGCGCAATGATGTTGTTTGGAAAGTAGAAGGTCAGAAAAGCAATGTCTTCGAGGCTGTTAAGATGTTTCTCGGCGGTCGCCACGACTCCTAGCGGGCTGTCCTGAATGAGATAGTCCATGATAGATAGGTCGTGAGGAGCAAGGTCCCATATGACATTGACGTCGTGCTGGAACAGACCCAGATTTACCCGCGTGGAGTCGTAGTAGTAGAGGTTTCCCAAGGTACCATCGTCAATCAACTGGCGGATCTTCTTGACGGCCCCGGTAAACAAGAATGTGTGGTCCACCATGATCTTCAGATTCTTCCGTTCTGCCAGATTGATCAATTCCTCGGCCTCCCCAGCCTTGAAAGTGAGAGGCTTCTCAACGAACACGTGCTTACCATTCTCCAACGCCGCTTTAGCCAACTCGTAGTGCGTCCAGACCGGGGTAACAACTGCGACCGCGTCGATTTCGGCCGACAAAATCACTTCCGAGGCGTCTGGAGTCACCTGGATTCCTGGATAAGCCTTTTGGACGCGCTTCCGCGCAGTTAGGCTATCGTCCGCCACGGCGAGCAGCTGGGAACCCTCCAGACTCGTAAGGTTCCTGACGACGTTTGGGCCCCAATAACCGTAACCAATGACACCGAACTTCAGCATGTTTTTCACCGTCCTTCACAATTGCTGATGATTGGGAACATGTATCGAGTCAGGGGCGGGGATGCACTACTGATCAAAAGATGGGCTGAGATACGGAACTCAATACGCACCCTCGCCCATGAGCACTGCGCGAGGTGTGCGCATGAGGATCTTGATGTCGAGCCAGGGAGACCACGCCTGGGCGTATCGCAGATCCAACCGGACCATTTCATCGAATTGGATGCGGCTGCGGCCGTTAACCTGCCACAGCCCAGTAATTCCGGGCTTGACTTCCAATACGCGGCGGCGGTGCCATGTCTGATAAGCTGCCAGTTCGTAGGGAATTGCAGGGCGGGGGCCGACCAGTGACATTTCGCCCTTGAGAACATTCAGGAACTGCGGCAGTTCATCCAAGCTGCTTTTCCGCAAGAGCGCCCCCACTCGCGTGACCCTCTCATCGTTCGTGAGCTTGTATACAGCTTCGCCATTCCCGTTCGTGGGTTTACGCTCCGCCTGACCGGCGATTAATTTGGTGACATACTCTTTGTGAACGCTAGGATCATTGTCGATGTGCATTGACCGGAATTTCAGAAATGTGAAGCGCTTGCCGTAACGTCCGACCCGTTGTTGTCTAAACAACACAGGGCCCTTGGATGACGCTTTGATTGCCAGCGCAATAATCACGAACAGAGGCGTGCAAGTGATCAGCGCTAGCGCGCTGCCAACAATATCCATCGCTCGCTTTATTCCGGAGAGGAATAGTTTGGCATTGTCGTGACTCGGGACGTCAGGGTACAGGGTCGGATTGCTTGGACGCCCAGAAGTGTCGTTATCCCAATCGTCGGGAAAAAAGTGAAACGAGATGCTGATTTGATTGAATTGCTCGAACGTCAGGTTGTCTCGGAGCGTAGTACTCACCCTTGTTAGCATCGTGCTCAGAATCGAGTTTTTGTCGTCGGCCACGAGCTCCGTAAACATCACGCCGATGATAGACCGGTTCTTGTACCAGCCGGTAACATCGGTCTCTCTGGTGGATGCCCGCAGTGCGGACACGATGCCGTCGAGGGCCTTCCCATTCCTATCCGAGCCCTGGCAGTCGCCTGTATCCAAAAGCATGAGCAGGAACGGCTTTCGGGAGCGCTCTGTCCTCTTGCGCTCAACGGAGATCATCCGTCGAAAGGTCTCTTCGGTAATGACGCTGTGTTCTCCGACCGATACCGGCTCTAGTAAAGGAGCCCACAAGTTTGAACCGTTATCCGGACTTCGCAGATTCACCACTGCCTCCGTTTGTCCCGCATCCTCTTTCTTACTGGGGCGGGAGCAAATGACTGACTTTGATCCTCGTTGTGACGGGATATTTGTACGTCCTCTGATTTGCGCATGGGGCGAAGACCGATGGCTGGGTTGACTGGCTTTTTACTATTCTGTCGGACGTGATGTCGGCTGTGGAGCAGTGGGTGGACGATAGTGATAGTAATATTCGCTATGGGCCGCGTTTGTAGAGCAGTTCAACAGCGCACCGATCAACTTCGATTGTTCGATCGCTTCCAGCCCTCTTTGTAACTGCTGCTTTTCGGTGGTTCCTTGGCGAGTGACGAGAAGGATGCCGTCTGCGAGTCGCATCCAGACGCTCGTGTCGGCGAGCGGTAGCAAGGGGGGAGAATCGATGACGATCCAATCGAACCAAGTGGCCAACTGATCCATGAGCGCAGAGAGCCGTCCTGATTGCAGGAGCTCCAGAGAATTTGTCGGAGCACTGCCTGCTGGCAGGATCCAGAGGTCTGGGCCGTCGAGATGGTAAATGTTGGTCATCGGACCGCTATCGCTTTGCAGCCATTCGCAGATGCCCGGAATCTTACCCAACCCGAACAGTTGCGATAGGGACGGTTGCCGCAGATCTCCCTCCAACAGTAAGGTTCTCTGCTTAGCTCTTCGAGCGAGAGTACAGGCCAAGTTGGCAGCAACCAGACTTTTGCCCTCTTGAGGATTTGAACTCGTGATCACCACTGTCTTGAGACGCCGCTTCTGCTGGAGCTGTCGCAAGCGGACCCCAAGAAAACGGAATTTTTCTGCTGCCAGACTTTCCTTGTCCATGAGGCATACCAGACGGCTTTGAGGAGGAACCGAGACTCGTAGAGATTGAAATGGCTCGAACGGATCCGTGCAATTGTTGTACAGCAGAAGCTCGGCCGCCAACGGAGATTCAACTGCCGTTGCAAATAGTGGGGGAGCTTGAAGCGGGACTGGAATTTCGCGCTCTGCGATTTCGGCCGCGCCAGAGGGCCCTAACTTTACCGCAGTTTTCCGTTCCGCAGCTGCTCTGCGCTCGGCAATCTGCAGCAGCTCAGGCGCTGCTGGCACTGCCTGGAGATCAACTCCAGTCCTTTCGGCTTCCGAGCGTTGTAACGCATCAAATATTCTGCTCATGGGAGTCGCGGGGCGATGGCCGCACCCGACTGTTCTTCGCGTGCACTAGATTTTTCTAGCGCGACATACAGTTCTAGTATGGTTTGCGCAGCACGCCGCACATCGGCCGCGCTGATTTCTCGGTCTCTTTCGATCTCAGGGGGACCAACTACGTTGAGGCGCAAGTCGTCCACAATACCGGCGATAATCTCGGGGCTCACACACTGCAATTGTCTCGCGTAAGCAGTCAGGAGTGAATTGTCGCAAATGGTGTTGATCAGGCGAGGAGTCCCTCGCGAATGACGATACACAGCCGCAATCGTTTCGGCTGGAAACAGCCTGGAAGCGGAGGAATTAGCCCCCGCCACATGCAAACGCTTTTGGACATACTCCTTGGTCTCGTCTGCATTCAAGGGCTCAAGGCGCGCACGAAGGGCGATCCTCTGCTTGAGCTGCCTCAGTCCGGCTGAATCCAGCTTCTTATCCAGTTCTGGCTGTCCGACCAGCACAATCTGCAACAATTTGTCGTTCGTCGTCTCCAAATTCGTCAAGAGGCGAATCTCTTCAAGATTCTCTGCTGACAGATGGTGGGCCTCGTCCACGATAAGCACCGTGGTTAATTTGCTCAGTCCACGCGAGACCACATAATTGCACAGCTCCACAACAAGCTCGCTCTTGTTCTTGCCGGAAGCGGGCAGTCCGAAATCGCTGGCGATGTAGTGGAGGAACTCCGTGTCGGAGAGCCGGCTGTTGAATAGATAGGCGTAAGCAACGTCTTTACTCTCCTTGAATAATTGCACCAAACAACGAAGCAGCAGGGTTTTACCGGTGCCCACCTCTCCGGTCAGCACGACAAATCCCTTATGCCGGCGCACTCCGTAGTAAAGCGCCGCCAGCGCCTCATTGTGCTGTTTGGTCGGAAAAAGAAAAGTGGGATCGGGCGTGAGCTCGAAGGGGTGGCGCGTCAGATTGAAGAACTTCGTGTACATGAGAGCTTAGCCGTGCAAATAACTGAACGCAGAGCCCGCCAGGATTGTGGCAAATACCAGCGCAGCCATGGCCCATCCGAGCCACGTAGTCCTCTTGCGGCTCTGTTGATCCGATAAATTCAAGATCTCGGGAATCTCAGAGATGATCGCCACTGGCAGCAGATTCTTGATTTCCTTTTCGCTGTACAGGCGGTCGTCCATGTATTCGAAGCCGCCCGCCACCACGATGCCTAATACCAACCCGATGCCCAATCCGATCCCACAAAACTTGAATCGGTTGGGGAAATCCGGCTTCTGAGGAAGGCTTGGCGGATCAACAATACGAAAACGCTCCCCTTGCTGCATGAGTTCCATGCTCGTGGCCATGGCCGACTCGTTCTTCTTCTTCAGGAGATCGTCATAGTTGGCCTTGGATTGATCGTATCCGCGGGTCAGATCCGCCAACTGCTGTTCGCGCACCGGCTCTTGATTCAGACGTGACTGATAATCGTCCACTCTTGTCTTGAGCGCTGCGATGGAATGCTCGCGATTGGCAATCTCGACTTGGTTAGATCTCAGCTGACCTTGAATCTGAACCAGTAGGGATGCTTGTGTCGGAGGCGTATTCCCCGGGCTGACGGTCGTCTCAGCCCCACCCGTCTGAGGAGCTGCATCCTTCGCTTTGAGACTATTTAAGAGTTGGTCCCGCATCTTCTCTGTCTTCGCAATCTGTTCCTTCAGCTTGCGCACGTCAGGGTGCCGCTCGGTGTAGTGGGAGCTGAGGTCGGCCAGCTGCGCGTTGAGTCTACCCAGTTCCTCGTCGAGACCGGGCAATCCGACCGTTGTTCCATCCGAGATCTTGGACGACCCTTGCAGGGCACGGTACTGATCCGCGAGAGTTTGCAGATAGGCGTGCTGCTGCTTGGCAGTGTTGAGAGCGTCTTGCTCATTCTGAAGTTGGGATTGCAGACCACTCAAAATCTGGAGGTTGCTCGCCAACTGGGTCGGCAGCTCGCCCACGTGCTGCGCCTTGAATTGACGAACCTTCTCCTCTTGCTCGGCCAGGCTGTTCCGGGCCGTCGCCAGTTGGCCTTCCAGAAACTTGGTGGTGTCTTCAGATTGTTGCTGGCGCACCTCCAGGTTCTCGTTGATGAATAAGTTTGTCAGCTCGCTAGTAACTTCTTGGGCCACGCGGGGAGCGGGCGCTGAGTAGTAGACGTTGAACGCGGTGATCTGATTGCTCGCATCACGCACAAGCTCGATGTCGATATCCTTGCGCATGCGCTCAACCTTTTCGTCGGGCGATGCCCCGGAGTGCGCGCTTGCATAGAGATTGAATTGGTCAATAATATGCAAGAGACGTGTCCGACTGAGAATCTGCTGGGTGATGCTCTGCAATCGCTCCTGCAGGTCATCGTTCACATTGGGCGTTACGTAATCCTTCGGCATGGTGGGCGCCTCCACCAGAATCAGGGTGCCCGAACGATAGCTTGGGGGCATGATCCAGCTCACTCCCCACACCACCAGCCATCCCAAAAGCAGCGGTATCAAAAAATGAAGGTGACGACGCCGAGCCACGTCCAGGTAATGCTGAACGTCGAAGCCTTCCGCACTTTTCTCTTCGAGATCGTCAACCATAGGATCATCTTCCCAGCGGTCTTGAGAACTGATAAGACACGGAAACGAATTCCCGGTTTGTATCGGGAGTCAACGATAGAACGGCTACGTTGCCGTAACTCTGGTGGAGCCTTGTGTAGCCAAGCTGCAGATTGATATGCTCGCCCAACTGTTGCTGCAGTGAGGCAGTCCCTGAAACTGTGTGTCCGTTGTTGCCTCCAAGAAGTGCGGAGCCCAGGATATCGTTCTGCACGTATCCGCCTGCCAACGATCCACTCAAACTCCGCGTGATTTGTTGTCGTATCGATGCGGTCGCACTGTCCATACGGACAGCCCCGAACAACCCTCCGCCACCGGAGATAACGTGCGCATAGCTTGCTGCCAGGCTATTGAGGCGTCCCTGCCAGCTCAGGCTGGCCCCGGCCGCTGGAATCCACGCTCGCGTCGGTAGTAGCTGAAGGTGCGACGGCGGTAGCGGGGGCTGCACGGTATCCGAGCATTGCGGACCTCCGAACAAAGAAAGAGAGAACCTGGTCGTCGCGTAGAGTGTGTAAAAGAAAAGGACTGCGTGAGTCTGGGTCTCGTTCTGGCCCTCAGTCGGATACGATACCAGTCTCTGGTATTGGTAGGTCACGCCAACGTAATGCATCTTCGAAGCACGGAGCGAGTAGAAAACCGAGCCCGCCTGCGAGTTCGAATCAAACAGGCCTGGAACCTCCGCCGAATTCGGATAGTGCAAATTCGTAAACGTTCCACTAGCTCCTACCATTTCGTTCGCAGCGAATTGGTAGGTGATGCCCACATTCCCGAAATTGCTAAGACGGTCAGCTATCGGCGCAATCACTGACAAATTAGCCCCTTGCGCTCCGCCGGACACGGTTCCCGCCGATGCCAAGTCCGGCTGGTTGAACACGTTGGAGCTTTTCTGGAAGCCGTCCCGGGCGCTGAAGGTCATGTGCGGGCTCAGGCGATACTGGAAATCGATCGACGCGTTCTGGTCCGCCTCGTTCCTCGCACTTGTGCGCTGATAGAAGGTGAACCCCGGCGCGTAGGTCGCAACCCAGTGGAGTCGCGGCGTCGTCTCGTCCAGCGTCAGCATGGGCGCCACGGAATAACTCACATCGCTCACAGGATGGCCGCTTACTGAGCCCACCACATTGTCAGTGTATGCACTGGTGAATCCGAATCCGCCGAGGATGTAGTTCGAGCGCTCTTCGGAAGTAAGCGTAATTGGGTACGACTGACCGCTTACGGGAGGTGGCGGCAGCATTCGATCGTCACTGTTGTTCGGTCTATCGTCCATGCCATACGCAGGCACAGGTTGTTTAGACGTGTTGTCCACTTGCGACCAAAGCGGCATTGCCGGCAGCAACAGCAAACCCACGCAAATTTGCTCAAACAATTTCATGTTCAGGGCACGACGATCGTGTCACCCGGCTGCAGCTGAATGTTCTGGGCCGGGTTCTTGCCCTTGACAACGTCCTTGTAGTTGAAAGGAATCCGGGTCTGGCTGCCGTCGGCATTCCGACGGAGAACATAAATGGACTTTTGCTTGGCGAAGTCGCGGAATCCCCCAGCGACCGCAATCGCATCGAGCACCGTGGCTGAGTTGGTGATCACGTACGAACCGGGATGATTCACCTGTCCGAGGATGTTGAACTTCTGACTGTTGATTTGCTGAACGATGACCGTGACTTCCGGCTCGGCGATGTAACTCTTCAGCCTATCCGCAATGTCTTGTTCCAATTTGTGCGGAGTCCGACCGGCGGCCTGGATCTCTCCCGCCAGGGGAAGGGAGATCTTGCCATCCGAGCGGACAGGAATGGAACGCGAGATATCTGGCTCCTTCCACACATTGATGGCTAGCACGTCGTCGTTACCGATGACAAAAGTGTCGTCGTGCGGTTTCGTAGCTGCCTCTGCGGCAGGAGCGGGTTGAGCCGACGAGGTTGTCGGCTTGGCTGGAACAGTTTGTGCCGCGAGCCCACCCGCTACCAGCAAGCAAAGGGGAAACACTGTTACGCGCCGCAAACAAGAAGCAATCGTAGTAATCGTCATACCTGCTCTTGACCGATCCCACCCGAGGGCTAGACTAGCTCGATCCACTCAACCTAACTTTCCATTGCCCTTGAAGGGGTTGCCATTCCCGGGAAGGATGTGCTCCTCCGGAAACTGCGTGGCAGTGGATGGTCGTAGGTGGTACCGGTCAATCTTGTACAGCACCGTTCGGTAACTCACTTTCAGCATGCGAGCCGCGGCCTTGCGATTCCAACCCGTCTTCTTCAGAGCCGCGGCGATCGCGTTCTTCTCGGTCTCGAGCCTCACGCTCTGCACCAACGACTTGAGCGAGTCCGGTACAGAGGCCAGTTCCCAGGAGTCACTGGCTCCGGGTACCACAGGAGCCGCCAGCCGGGAAAAGGCGTCGCCAACATCCGTCATTCCGCCGAGGACGGGCTGTTGACCGGACGCGAAATCGGAATCCTGCATCAGCAGGTGTCGCTTCACAAACCTCTCGAGTTCGCTCAGATTGCCCGGCCACGAGTAGCGCTGGCACGCTTCCAGCACGGCCGGCGAAAAGGTACGTGGAGGCAGGCCGTAGTGTCTCGCCAGCTGCTGCATGAAGTGGTGTAGAAGGAGCGGAATTTCCTCCTTCCTTTGGCGCAACGGTGGAACGTGCAACGTAAACGTGCTCAGGTGGTGGTAGAGGTCTTCGCAGAGTTTCTTGCCGGCAACAGCAATTTCGATGTTGGCACTGGTTGCGGCCAATATTCTGACATCGACCTGAATGGGTTTATCTCCAACCAGCCTTGCCAGTTGCTTGCTCCGCAGAACCTGCAGCAGCTTGTGCTGCAGATCCGGGGGCATCTCGACAATTTCGTCCAAGAGAAGCGTCCCCTTGCCGCATAGTTCGAGCTTGCCGGCGCGGGCAGGTGCGAATCTGAGTTCCCTTCCATGCCCGAACAGTTCTTCTTCCAGAAGATGGCTGGGGAGTGCCGCACAGTTCACTCTAAGCAGCTGGAGTCCGCAGCCGACCGACAGCCCGTGAATCAGTTGTGCGGCCGCACTTTTTCCACTCCCGGTCTCTCCTAGGATCAGCACTGGGACTTGGGCTTGTGCTAACAGCTTCGCTTGAGCTCGCAGTTTGCGCATGACCGGACTGGTACCAACGAAGAACGTACCGTCTCCCAGCAGTTCAGCATCTTCGCTGCGGATATTGCTCTCCGCGCCGGGGGCGAGACTGAGATTGCGTCGGATTGTGAATTCGAGCTGTCGCTCTTCCAAGGGCCGCACTAGTATCTCCTGGGCGCCGAGCCGGATAGCCTCTTGTTTGCGCTCAGCGTCGTCCGTGTGCGAGATCGAGATGATTGGAAGATCTGGACGCAGCCTGCGCAACCACCGCAGCACATGCAAACCGTCGCCATCACTGCCGGGCAACTCGAGCAGGAGCAGGTCCGGAACTGCTCCGGCCTGCAGTCGCTCCATCGCTTCCCATCCGCTGCCTGCGGTCTCCAGATGCCAGAAATTTGATTCGGCGATCGAGCAGAGAGGTCGGAGGACAGCGGGCTCCCTGCTCACGAGCAGAAGACACACTGTTTCAATCCCATTCGTTGTCACGGGTTGGTGGGTTCCTTGCCTGAGAGATGAAGGATTGGAGTCGGGAGGAAGCTTAGGCGGCCTCGATCTCGTATCCTTCAACGCGGACCGAAAGAGACCGCTGGATGGCATCCACGGACACTACGACAGAGCGCTCTCCATTCCGAGAAACGAGAATGCCCTCAACTCCGTCCAAGGATCCGCTGCGGATGCGCACACGCTGGCCGATCTTGAGGAAGGGATAGGATCGCCAGTTCACCCGCTCTTGCACAATGGTTCGAACCGCGTCAATCTGTTCGTCGGGGATGGACGTGCCTTGTCGCCGAACCCCGACGAAGTCGCAGACGCCATCCGTACAAAGTACCTGCAGGCGATCTTCGGTGGTACCCATAATCTTGACGAACACGTAACAACTGAACAGGGGCAGTTCGACCGATTTCCAGCGGTCGCTCCAGCGCCGCACTTCGGTGACCAGCGGCAGGAACGTGGTCAGGCCCTTATTGCGGAACCGTTGGACTACAACCCTCTCGTGCCGGGCACGAGTCTGCACCGCATACCAGCTTTCGCCGCAGCTAACCACGGCTGGGACAACACCATGGTGTTCCCATAATTGACTACTAGTAGCGGCCATAGCTTCGCCCTCTGAGCCACGGGCATCTGGTGGCCCAAAACTTCGAATTGAATGTCGAGAAACCTCAAACCACGCGATCTTGTTCGTTGACCACGTGCATACGCCTAGGGGGAAGTATCTGAATTACTATTTTGAACGCAGCGAACGTAAGCGTGGACGCACTCGGTTGCAAGAGGTACGCGGGCCCAAGGAAGTGCTTCCCGTAGGCCCTTGAGGCGCACTTACCCGCCGCTGGGAACAAAGTCCTAGAGACGTTCTTCTCAATCTCTAGCAAACATCCGCGTCCGAAGTTGCCATTTATGGCGGGGGTCGAAGAGATAGCAGGCAGTTCCCGCGTTTGCTTAACGTACGATCTGAAATGGCCAGAGACGACGGGGACTTGCGAGTTCTCGCATGTCCCGTTCGTTTGCGAGCAGGAGAACCCTGGAGGTCACAGGATACGTTTCACTCACTCGTCCCTGGGACAGATCGTTGTGGGTTGCAATGAGCTGCGACCCTCTGCACCGTTTTGCACATAACTTTGCATTCTGGTTCCTAGGAGTCCATCTTCCATGGTAGAATGTCTCCTTCTTTTGAGTTCCCCAAGGCTGAGTTTTCGAAGGTGCGGTTTCAGACGTGCAGCAACCGCCGTCGAACCAATGCCGTTTCAGCCGCTATGGTGAGCCAATAGAACCCAGGTTTAGTAACTCAGTTCTGTAGGGGCGTTAATGAACCACAACGACGGACATGCTGGGACAATCCGTGTACTCGTTGCCGACAATTCCCGGTTCCACACACAACTACTGGCCGGGGCTCTCAAGAGCGACCCTGATTTGCAGGCCGTCAGTTCGGACCTGAATGCCGCGAGCGTGTTGGCCGCTTCGAGCAAACAGAGAATCGATGTGTTTGTCCTCAGCGCCTTCGCAGAACACGATGATCAACGTGGATTCAGGATCTTGCAGGAACTCCGTGAAATAAACCCTCACGTGCGTGCGGTGATGCTTCTGGACTCGTCTAAGCCCGATTCCATTTTGGAGGCCTTTCGATCCGGAGCTAGGGGAGTTTTCGATCATCAAGCATCTTCAGACATGCTCTGCCGATGCATCCGCCGGGTACACGAGGGACAGGCGTGGGTCAGCCATGAGCATATGGCGCTGGTGCTAGAAGCCTTGGCCTCAGCGCCTAAGGTTCAAGCGGTCGATGCAAACGGCGTGAATTTGCTTTCCAAGCGCGAAGTAGAGGTCGTGCGGTGTGTGGCCGAGGGCCTAAGCAATCGCGAAATCGCCCAACGACTGTGCCTAAGCCAGCACACCATTAAGAATCACCTGTTTCGCGTCTTCGACAAGCTGGGTGTTTCCAGCCGCATCGAACTGCTGTTTATGACGCTCAGCCAAGCCACGGCCGCGCCTCCAGTCCTCCAGGGTTTGCTTCGGGATCAGGCCGCTGGTTATGACGAGGCGACCTTGGCCTTATGTCAGAGGGCAGCAGAACAGGGCGTGGTCGCCGCCCAGTTGATGTTGGCTCGCATATCTTGGACCGGACAGGCAAGCAGCAGCGACGTCATCTGTGCCTACATGTGGTTCTACGTTGCGATTGACCAGCTTACCCGCACGAAAAATGCGGTGAGCAAGACTATGCACCCCGCGCAACTAGTTGAGGCCGAACGCAGGGCTCGTGAGTGGCTCAGTAAGCCGCGGGCGAAGCCGCCTTCTTCCACCCAGACATCTTTGGATTGGGGACGCACCCGAAGCGCCCGCTCTGCGTCCTGATACGGTACCCGACACGGACACGGCCGTTACAACTTCAGATCTGCAAGGAGGACGGGGAGGGACTCTAAACGGAGGCTTTCAGCCGCTTCTGCAGCTTACGCCTAGCCGCAACAGCGCCAAGGCAAGAGATTCCAGCAATTCCTAAGTACAGCAGAGGCGAGCCACCTTCAGGAACAATTTGAAATGATAATGATGATCTTTTCTTCTTTTCATCCTGTTTGTTCAGCGGTTGATAAACGAAAGTGCCAGCAACTTTCCCCAGCACAATCTCATGGGACGCGGAGGCGTTCGAATAGCCCCACGCACTGGGCGCCAAGCAACTCGTCAGCGCTAGGACTACCAGCCAGCTCGGAAATCTAACTGCCTTTCTCATGATGTTCCTCCAAGCGATCTAGCATGGTCCACGCTTTGCTCGCGTGGTCCTTTACTTTAGCGCCCCTTCCGACGCTGTCAAGGGTGATAATTTCTGCGACCGTTGCAGGCTCTTGCAACCTGAGGAACAATCACCTTTGATATCAAGGGAATGGGCAATGAATCTCTCCGCCCGTGCGATGGTCTACATCGATCCCGACTGGCCCCGGCACTGTGGAATTGGACTAGAGAAACCGCAGAATATTTGGGGAGCATCTCTTCCGTTGGATGATTGGAAGGAAGGCAATTCCGGGTGAGGGTGCACTTTAATGGTTAGACCGTTTTACAATCCTGTCTGGGCTGCAGGCTTGGCGCCGGCGGTTTCCCCTCCGCCGACGTTTTCCAGCCCCGCCCGAGAAGCATCTCTTAACTGAGGATCTTTATGCGCAAATCGGCTTTACTGCTCACTCTTGTTGTCAGCACCGCCATCCAAGCCCAGGATCTGAAACCGATCCAACTGCCGACGGCACAGACCGAGGGTGGCCGTCCGCTCATGCAGGTGCTTAGGGAACGAAAAACTCGACGGGAGTTTAGCCCTGAGAAGCTGCCAGTGCAGGTATTAGCCAACCTCCTCTGGGCTGCGTTCGGCATTAACCGTCCGGAGGGTGGACGCACCGCGCCTTCGGCGATGAACTGGCAGGAAATTGACATTTACGTCGCTATGGGCGACGGCCTATTTCTCTACCATGCCAAAGCAAACCGTCTCGAGCCGATCCTGGCGCAAGATGTGCGCGCCGCCACTGGAACGCAAGCCTTTGTCGCCGCTGCACCAGTAAACCTTGTCTACGTCGCAGATCTCAGCAAGACGGGACAAGCGGGGAGCGAGGCAGAGTTCTTCACGGCCGCCGATGTAGGTTTCATCAGTGAGAATGTGTATCTGTTCTGCACCTCGGAGGGATTGGCAACGGTCGTCCGAGGCTCTGTGGATCGCGCCGCGCTAGCCAAGATCATGAAGTTGGGGCCAAATCAGAAGATTCTCCTGGCGCAGTCTGTTGGCTATCCGAAGAAGTAGCCTGCTCCCTGAGCGGAGGAATTCTTGAATTGACGTCCAAATGTTCGACCACAGATCGCCATTGTCAGCTTTATCGAACAGGGTACCAACGAATCTTTGTCGTTATGAGCCCTATCGCCTGTTTGCGCCAGTCGTGTAGAAGCCTCCGCTGTCTCGGACAAATTGCCTCGAAGAATCCAGCTTCAGCGGATGGCTGGAAGATGATTTTCGATTTCGGTTATAGGGCGCTTGCACTCGATGGCAATGCCAAATCCATTGCCCGATCCTGACCGCTCCACCCGCACAACCTCGCCCTCGCCCAGCAGGCGAACGGGACGACGTAACCGGGGACCCTGCACGTCCATGGTCAAGCTCACTCGAGTGTGCGGTGGGGGCGAATCGTTGGCGCTCAAGAGCAGGCCGCCGATGCTGACGTTCCTGCTGATGGTGTCGAGTTCATGGACTGTGCCGCTGAACGGAAAACGCAGGCGGACCGGGAACTCGAGATCGAAGCGTCGGTACCTGCGCTCTCGCTGGTAGGGCCCGGCAAAGTCTTGGCGCTTATGTACGGGCATGGATTGACCTTGATCCTAGCGCTCGCTTCGTCGCTCCCACAGGGCACGGCAGGACATAGACTGAAGGACATGTCCCTTGGTCATCGAGGCTCTGGCCTGCGTGTGTGGTCTTGCCAGGTCGGTCCAGGGACCATGCCTGTGACCAAGGTCACAGCATTGCTGTGTAATGGGAGAAGAGACTGTAAATAGCCCTGACCCTGTCTAGAGAAGACACGATGCCAGATGAGTGGGACGAGGACGATGAGGTAGTTGCGGCAGTGGCGATTTGCCCCATGCCCGACTGCGCTGCGTTGGCGTTTGCTTACATGTCAACGGAAGGCGGGGGACGCGATCATTCCGAGCTATGGGAGTTCACGTGCCCGCACTGCGGAATCGACTTTACCGTCCCTGAAAATGAACTACTTTTTCAGTCGGTGCCCAAGGAATGGCTATTGGCCAGGGTTCACGCTGCAGCTTAAGTTCTCCCGAGCGTGTGCGGCCAGCTGTTGTTCAACGAACGCCATAGTCCCGTCATCAATCGATCAAGACATTCCATACGGCCGGCTTGAATCACCCCATCGAGAGCTATCTGAAGGCCGCAGAAGAAGGATTCATTGCGGCCCAATACCTGCTCGGAATGGCCCATCTGGGGGGGCTACGGCGTAGAAAAGAACGGTCGCTCTGCCTACTTCTGGCTGAGAATGGCTGAGGAAAATTCCGGCGAGCTCCGGCAAAGGACCCGCGCGCTGACCGAGGAACTGAAATCCAAGATGAGGTCGGAGGAGTTGCAGACTCTGGAGCACAGTATCAAGGCTGCGGTCGAGAGCAACAAGATGTTGACCAACAGACGACCCCTGGAATTCATTAGGCGGAGCACGACTTCCGCGTCCTTGCGCATAGCAATGTGAGAGCTCTCCAAAGTCCGCGGGCACGCCCATCCCTCGTTTGTCGCCGGAGCGCGATGGAGATGCACCACTTGATCAGCAAATTCTCAGGCGGCCAGTCTTCGTCCCTTCGTTCAGGGCGGATTGCTGCCGGTTAGCCCATTCGGACACATCGCCCACACCCCGCGCACGAAGCATCGCTGCCGCAGACCTCACGCGGATTGGTCTGCCTCATGAAAGTCTCGTCCCTTGCGTTCAGGGCCGAAGCCAAAGATGACGAGGAGCGAGCCGATCACAATGGCTTCGAAAAGTGTCAGCGCCCAAGGATAACCCAGACGTTTTTGCAGAGCGTACTGGATCGACACTACCGGGGAAGCAAGCAGAACTCCCAGTTGGTACACGAATCCCGGAAACAGGCTACGCACTGCATTGGGCGCGAGTTCGTTCAGGTGGGCAGGAATTATTGAAAATGCGCCCTGTACCCCGGTCTGCATCAAACATGCGTCTATCTTCTGCTCCCACCCGGGCGCCTCATTGAGGGGCTTTGAGCGTTATTGAGATATTTCAACAGTTGCCCGACACTCGTCCCACACAACCGCTACAATTGGAGAAGTGTGCATCCAACTTAGTCAGCGCACCGTTAGGCTGCAGGGGCATCCGGGTTGGTCTCGCGCAGCATGGCGAGCGCCACGAGTGTAACCGAAACTACTACAGGTCCGATGAACAGCCCGAGGGCCCCGAACGCCTTCACACCCCCCAAGAGCGCGAAAAACATGAGTAAAGGATGCATATTCGCTCGTTGACTGATGACCCAGGTCCGGAGCAGATGGTCAATTTGCGACACTACCGCTGCACTCCAAAATAACAAGATCAAGCCCTTTCCCCAGT
>Ga0209517_10000893_pt1 | contig 48446 bp, 33 predicted proteins | sample PeaSoiMetSII2010_FD_187695 | JGI IMG/M metagenome (GOLD analysis project Ga0209517, IMG submission 187695) | Peat soil microbial communities from Weissenstadt, Germany - SII-2010 (SPAdes) (version 2) | ecosystem: Environmental > Terrestrial > Soil > Wetlands > Peat | place: Germany...
GCGCTCCTTGCGGAGCCGGCGGACTTTGACCATAGGAATTCTGGTTCCGGAGCTCGGCGAGGGGTATCATACGCAGGTCATGCGCGGCATCGGCGATCAGCTGATCCAAGCTGGATATTTTTACCTCACCGCGCACCACCGGCACAAGCCGAACCTAATTGAGGACTATACCCGGATGCTGATTGGCCGCGGAGCGCAAGGGCTCATCGCGATCGATACGCGGCTGGAACATCCAGTCTCCATTCCGGTTGTGGCTATTGCAGGTCACCGGCATATTGGGGGTGTAACGAACGTGTTACTGGATCACGCGCGTGCTGCGGAACTCGCTCTGGGTCATTTGTATGCGCTTGGCCACCGCAAAATCGCATTCATGCGGGGCCAGCCCTTCAGTTCGGATTCAGATGAGCGCTGGAAGAATCTGGTTGTCGTTGCCGATCGGTTAGGCCTCGAGATCAAACCGGAACTGGTCGTCAGTCTTGACCGCGATATGACCTCGCCGGAACTGGGCTATCCGGTGGTGCAGCAGCTTCTGGCCACGAAAGAACCATTTACCGCCATTGTAGCGTTTAACGATATTTCCGCGATGGGCTCCATTCGAGCACTCAAAGACTTCAATCTGCGCGTGCCGGAAGATGTATCCGTGATCGGCTTTGACGATATTAGAGCAGCAGCATTCACCTTGCCGCGACTGACAACCATCAATCAGCCGCTCGAGGAGATTGGCAGAGTCGCAACGCAAAGCCTGCTGAATCGCATTCACAACACGATTCCGCCACGCGATGAGATTACCGTTGAGCCGGAGCTCATAATTCGCGAATCCACAGGCCCCGTAAAAGCCGACGCGCCTCCGTGCCTCGACGATGGTTTAGAGCTACAAAGAGCAGGACAATCGTCTCGCTGAAGCGTCTCGAATCCTTTCCTAAACAAGGACGCATTTGCATCGAGATCGAATCGGGGAATTGTTGTCTCTCGCCACGATACCATACGAGCAGAATAAGTCTGCTTCTAACTGGGGCGAAGCGCGAGGTTCGGCGGCGGCGAAGCGTTCGAGGCAGCCCCGGCAGTTGAGAAAGACCGGCGCTGTCGCCGCATTCGGACTCGGAAGAATGCTGGGTGTCCGGGCGCGAACCCCGATTCATCGTCGGCTCAAGGCTTATCGGCAGCGTCGTGATCTGCAGTGTCCTCCTCGGAGGCGACGCGCATGTCGTGGATGACCTTCTCGAGCTTTTCGTGCATCTGCTTGTAGCGGAGATACAGCTCCACCTGCTGTTTCGCCTCGTCAGTCTTGCCCTGGTGCCGGTAGAGCGTGCTGAGGCGGAAGTGGGCCACGTAGTTGGCGGGGTCGATCTGGATAGCGCGCTCCAGCAACTGCCGCGCGTCGTCGTTCTTGTTCATCTGTATCAGGACCTTGGCCAACTCGGTGCACGCGTCGCTGTCGGTCGGGTCCAATTGGAGGGCGCGCGAATCGTCGGTGTAGGCGGCCTTGAGATCGCCGCGCTGGGCCGCAAGAACTCCCATCGCAAGCTCTGCCTTTTCGTCTGTCGGATTCACATTCAAGGCGGCCTGAAACTCCAACGCGGCAGCGGCCTGCTGATTGGGGTCCTGCGAGTGGTAGAGGAGATCGCCCAGCTCCGTGTGCACGCCAGGAAGCCGCGGATTGATCCGGATGGCTTCGCGGTAGTCGGTGATCGCCTGTGTGGTGTCCCTCTGCTTAGCCAGTTCCCTGGCCATCGCCTGGTGGATCTCGGCACCTGCCGGATCGGCTATGGCCATCGTCAAGATCGCGCGGTTCGCCAGGTCAGAGTGGATGCGGTACGAGAGATAAAGGAGCGAGGGGTCGGTAGGCCGGGATGCCAGCAGAGTCGAGACGATGCTCGCGGCCTTTTCAAGATCGCCGGCGTTCGAGTAGAGGTCCACCAGGATCTCGCCTGCGTCCAGCCGCACTTTCTCATCCGTAAGGTGCGGAAATGCGGCTTCCAGGTCGTCGCGGCCCTTCTGCTGGTCTCCGGTGTGGTCTTCCGCCATTCCCAGCAGCGCTTGGATCTTCCAGAGATCGGGCTGTGCCTGCAAGGTTACGTGCAATTCGGGGACTGCCTCCGCGTAGTCGCCGTGGAAATAAAGCAGCACCCCCAGGTTGCCGCGCGCCTCTATGTTGCCGGGGTCGAGCGCGACTACCTGTTTCAGCTCCGCGATCGCCAGGTCGATCTTCTGCTCCGCCACATAGCGTTTCGCCTTGTTGAGATGATCGTCCGCGCTTTGCGGCGACGCAGGCGGCGCGTTCTGGCCGCCAGCCGCGACGTGCACCCCAACAACAAGCAACACGAGAAATACGATTTTCCGCACCATGGCACTAGATGATACAACTCGCTGAAAACCTGGAGGAAATCGATCACACTGCATCGGTCTCAAGACCACTGCAGTGTGTAAACCGAGTCGGCCGCCAGGTCAAGATCCAGGGCGCTGGTTCCGAGCACCAGCTGAGTCCTCTTCTGCTGCCCGGTATTGGCCAGCACCACCACGTAGCTCCTGTCCGGGTTGGAGAATCCGGCGTGCGAGACCTTGCCCTTCGAGGTTTGCGCCGCGCTGTCGCCCAGGCTGTCCGTCTGAAACACCTTGGCGCCTCGCCGCACGTGCCTGGAATAGTGTGCAAAGGTCCAGAACCGGCCGCTGCGATCCACCTTGTGTGTGTCGTTCCACACCGTAAGAACGCCGCGCCCTATGGTCGGCCATGAGCTCACGTGCTCCTCCGGATCGTAGTGGCCGATATACGGCGTTCCCTTCTCGTCGAGCGCCAGATTCCAAACCGTAATCGATTTGGCCCAGTTTCTCATTATGCTGTTGGCCCACTCGCCCCAATCGGCCCAATTGGCCATTGGATCGGTGCGCGGAACGCCGGGATCGTGTGACGGTCCGCCCTCAGTGAAGTAAGCGTTCTTCTCCGGAAAGGCATTGTGCACCTGGGTCATCCCGGTGGGATCGCCCGCGTATCCGTGCCACGCCACGCCATCCACATACTCGTATAGTTCGGGATTACTCAGCTCGCCGATGGCGCGTCCCCACAGGTTGAAGTTATGATCCAAGACCCAGATCTTGGTGGAGCTGCCCGATTTGCGGAGAAGCGGCCCCAGATATCTGCGCACGAAGAGAATCTCATCCTCCTGCGCCCACAAACACGCCGGATACCGGCCGTCCACCGTGGTGTCGACCTCATTCTGCACCGTGATGGCGTTCATCTCCACGCCTTCGGCCCGATAGGCGTCGAGGAACATCTTGATGTAGCGGGAATAGGGTTCGAGCGTGCTCTTACGGATGGTCCCGCCCAGCATCGAGTTGTTGAACTTCATCCACGCCGGCGGGCTCCATGGAGAAGAGAAAAGAAAAAGGTCGGGATTCAGCTTACGTGCCGCCTTCAGAGTGGGGAGAATATAGGCCTTGTCGTGGTCGATGGAGAACCGCTTCAGCTCCGGATCCGGATCACTGCCTTCGTCAAAGCTGTACACGGACCGTGAGTAGTCACTTGATCCGGTGCACGTGCGGCAAACATTCAGGGCCATCTCATCCGGAGAAAACAGCTCGTGCATCAGCTCGGTCCGCTGCTCATCGGGAATCTGGCTGAGCACCCAGCAGGATGCATCAGTGAACGCTGCACCGAAACCCAGCACCTCCTGGCGGGTCGCGCCCGGATTCAGCACGATCGCATCCGAGGCAAGCTGCGATACGGGCGACCAGCTCAAGGCCGGCCCCAATGCGTGACGCCGGTCGCCAAACGTGCTCCACACCTGCACCGGCCCTGAAGCGGCCGCAGCTTCGGCGAACGCCGGCAACCCTTTCGCCAGGGCCACAGCAGCGGCGGTAGCCGATGCTCCCTTTAGAAAGCCTCTACGTGAACTCTCCATCATGATTTCCGTCCTCTCTCTGTTCTGCGGCGGAACTGCAATCGTTTTCGCCGGTTTCTCTGCGCAGAGATCCACTCTCCGGACAGCATGTTGTTGATTTGCCGCGCATGGCGGCTAAAGCAGGTGCCGCTTCTGTCTCTGGTGCGGGCCATGCGGATGTGGCAGTCTACTGGCGCCCGTCATTGCAGGCATATAGAACGCTCGAGCCGTTCCATTTTTGTGCGTCGTTGGCGCAAAGCCGCCGCTCTGGAGCGCTTCCGCGATTTGAAGCCGAGTCAGCCAAGGCTTGGATCCATCCGACCCGTGAAGTGATCAGCGCGAATGCATGTGCAATACGAAAGGGCGGGGGTCGAGACCCCCGCCCTTTCATTTACTTCGGAAAACCACCCTCTGCGGTTTAGAACGAGAATCGGGCCGAGAGCTGAATCGTTCGACCGCCGCCGTCGGTTCCTGTGATCCGACCGACACTGGCGGAAGGACTCCCGGAGAGCAACGCGGCGTGACTGAGCGTGCTGTTAGGAAGGCTGAAGGCTGGATGGTTGAAGATGTTGTTCGCATCCATCCGAATCTGGAGTTTGCCTTGCTCCCATCCGGGGAAACTCAAACTCTTGGCCAATGAGAAATCGAACCACACCATATCAGGCCCAATTAGCGAATTTCTCGGGTTGGTACCGAAGGTATTCGCTGCCGGCGATTTGTACGCTAGCTGATTGAACCACGAGTTGATATTACCCCCGGAACCCGGATTCCCGGACAGGTTGGGATACCAAGCCGCCTCACTATTGCCATCGGGCGCCCCCGACCCCGCCAGGTCGCCATCTAGGTTAGGGTCGTCCATAACCACCGTAAATGGAGTTCCCGACTCGGCTATGTAGTCACCGGATGCCTCCCAACCGCCCAGCACCGCATCACCTATATCCGAGCTTAGGTATTGATGTCCCTTTCCGAGTGGTACCCTGTAGAGCAGCGTCCCCTTGAGGACGTTTGGCCGGTTAAGATTCGACTTCGCATAGTTGGCCGCGGGATTATACGCGTCCTGATAGTACGAGTCTCCGAACTGTTCCCCCCAGCCGGAATCGTCCATGTCGTCCTTCAGTACGGACCATGTGTAAGCGGCTTCGAGAGCCAAGCCATAGCTCATTGGTTTGTGAAGCATGAATGACGCCGACTCGTAGTTCGAAATGCCATTGTATGAGCCGGTACGCGAGCCGCCGGAACCGACACCAATGCCGGCGAACTGCGGGTACGGCCGTGCCGCCTGGCCCTTGCCGAGATTGGCCGCGGAAAGCTGGTTGATATCGGCCAGGAACATCATGTTTTCCCAATGGGCGCCGACGTATTGCCCCTCTGCCACCAAATTTCCGGGCAAACGATATTGCACGCCGCCCATCCACTGCCAGCCGTTCTGAATTGGGAGTTGGTAAGGGGTATAAGGGATCACGCCGCTTCCCTGGGGGCTTGCAGGGGTAATGTAAGCGGAAGGGGTGCGGGCTGTAGCGCCGCTAAGAATGGGCAGATTCGACCCACTCCCCGATAGCTGCACCACCGGTGTGGTGGCAGTACCGGCCTGGCCGCCGACAAAGCCTGAGCCGAAGCCCATCGGTCCGCCTACGGTGTCCTCGCTCCACAGCGAAGCGTATTGCCCCACGCCGCCGCGCACCACCCACTTATTCGTGGCTTCCCAGGCGAATCCGAAGCGAGGCATCACAGCGGCCTTGTTCGCGTTGCTCTTAGTCCGCGCTCCGCTCGCACCTGCGAACCAAAGCGAGCCCAACGGGTTGATAGGATAGGTTGTCCCTCCGCTGACGTAGGAGCTGCCAAGCGGATCGGTAAGGGTCGGGTCAAATCCACCCGCATGGTTGTACTTTTCCCACGATCCGCCATGAATTTCCGCGCGCACCCCGAGGTTGACGGTCAAGTTCGGCCGCAACTTGATGTCGTCCTGCACATAGAACGAAGGATTGTTGGCCCGCATGTAATGTTTCGGTGTAGTGTTTGTATTCCATGACTGCACATCCCCCAACAGGAAGTCGGTATAGCCAGTTTCCGAGACCGCGGCATTGCTGGTGGTGTATTGGCCAGAGAAACCCAGGGTTGCGCCGTTAATGCCGCCCCAAGGAGTCGAGTTGTCCTGCTCCATCAGCACCTCGACGCCAAAGTGCAGGATATTCTTGCCTTTTATCCAAGTGAGCGAATCCGCGGCAAGGAAGCTGTTCTGGATGAAAAGCGCCTCCGTGTTGGGAGAAATAGTCGAGTTCCCGCCGGTTCCACTGATATTTATCGACGGCAGGACATCGGCGGTAGAGAACTTCAATCCAATCTTGGCCGGGATACCCTTGCCCAGGGACGCTTGAGCATAGTAATCCGCCTCCCGGTTAAACGAAAAACGCGCTTCGTTGACCAGGTTCGCACTGATGGTCCACACATCCGAGAGCTGCCCGTTCCCGCCGTCGGTCGAATTATTCTGGCAATTGACGGGGCAATTCGGACTGCCGGTAGCCAGCACGACCGGCGTGTAGCGCTCGATGATCGAAAAGTCGATGCGGTTCTTCGGAGTAATGTCGTAGTCCAGGCGCCCAATCTGCTTGGCTAGGTTGCCATTGCCAGCCGCCAGATACTTGTAATTGCCTGATAATACGCTGTTTCCTTGCTGGCCGGCGAGGTAGTAATTGCTCTGGATGGCTTTAGCAACCGGATCGAAATCGGCAGTCGGAATCACCAAATCGTTACTGGCGTTCGCAGGGTCAGCGGTCGAGCACTGAGCAATGTCGGCTGCGGTTCCAGACGTTAGAGCCGTGCCGCCGTGCGCAGCGTCAAGGGTCAGAGCATTTCCAAAAAGCTTAGGATCGAAACAGCCTGCCATCATGGCTGCAGTTGGCTCATTAGTCGTGTTGAACGCGCTGTTGGGGTTTTTCAACTGTTGATAGTTGTAATAGAAGAACATTTTGTTCTTGATGATCGGGCCGCCTAGCGCCCCGCCGAAGTAGTTGTAACGCACCTTCCCTTTGGCGCCGTTGTTGAAGTAGGATCTCGCATTCAAGTCGTCGTTCTGGATGTAATCGTAGGCAGAGCCGTGAAATTGACTGCTCCCGCTCTTGAGGATGACGTTGAAGACCGAACCGCCGCCGCCGTATTGGGAGGGAGCGTCTGTGCCAATCACGTTGAGTTCGGACACGGATTCGCTTATGCCCTGGTCGGTGTTGGCGCTATGCGGCAGCCAGATCGAGCCGCCGTCGACCAGATAGCTGGAGAAGTAGGGCATGGTTCCGTTGATGGCCTGATCGAACTGGGGGTCCTGATTATTCCCGCCGCCACCGTTGCCGTGGCCTCCTGATACGCCAGTAGCGCCGGGAAGCAGCTTCAGCAGTTCTGTGTAGCCATTGGACGGATTGGTGTTCGGAAGGTTGCTCAACTGGTTGGTTGTCAGGGTGGTTGACACCTGGGCATCCTCCGTCTTGAGCAGAGGAATCTCGGAGGCATTCACCTCGACCACTGCGGTGGCCGTCCCAACCTTTAATTGGGCATCAACGGCAATGATTCCGACTTCAAGCGGGATCCCGCTGCGCTTGTATGATGCGTAGCCCCCCTTGCTGAATTCAACCGTGTAGGTTCCGGGCAGAATCGAATTGGTGTCGTACAGGCCGTCGTTATTCGTCACGTACTTATTGATCACACCGGTATCGGTGTTCGTTACGGTGACGTTTGCGCCTGGCACCACCGCACCGGATGAGTCGGTCACAGTGCCGCGAATATCACCTGAGTTTGAATTTTGCGCGCAAACGGAACTCGCCAAACCGAGAGCGAGCCCGCAAAACATCAGCATCCAGCTTCGCCTAATCATCCTGCCTCCTAACGCGTCTTTGCACTGAAAGACACGGGAATCGATAGCTGGCCCGTAAGACAAACGATTGTGTTCGATGCGAAAATCCTCATCGCCCGAACGCGGGCCCGATTTAACCACGCGACTGGGGGGGCTGTCAAGGGGAAAATTGTATACGATATTCAATGCTCCCCCGAGGAGCATGAATATCGCTCAAGATTGGCTTCAATCTGTCTGAACGAGGCGGTGCAGGAACCAGCAAAAACCGATTGTCTTGAGCTCGACCTAAGTCCTCTAGTAAATCGCTTCAGGCCAGCCGGAGCGGGCCAGAGCTTCTCGCTTTGTACATTGCCTTCAGGCCGTCACGTGCGGCTCTCACATGTCACTTGGCCGGCCCGGGAAGAATTTCGACACTTTCTCCGTCTCCGGACATACCGAACAACCGTTTGTCCTCGCTACTGGCCACCGCCAAGCGCCCGATCAAAGAAATGCGCCATGATCTGGTCCGCCTCGTGGGACTCCGGCAGATTCGGGTTGTACCAGAAGCAGTGATTGAGCCCCTCAAAGACCACAAGCTGCGCATTAACCGCGGCGCGCAGAAAGGCGCGGTGCAGAATCGTGGTGTCGCTCAGCAGCATGTCGCGCGTGCTGGTCATGAACAACGTGGGCGGCATACCGTGCAGGTCGGCGAAGATCGGAGAGAGAACGGGATTCTTCGGATCCGCCGAGCCCACATACACGGCCAGCCACTGCACCCCTTTCGGCCGCGTGTCCGGAGGACCGGAGAGGCCGTGCACGCCGTAGATGTATTGCGAGTCGCCCGTCTTCGTGAAGTCTCCGCCGCCGGAAAAGACTCCCAGCGCTCCGGGAAGCGGTAACCCGAGATGCTTAATCTCCACGGCAACTTCAGGTGTAAGCACAGCGCCCGCCGATGATCCATAGATGGCAATCTTCTCCGGCTTGTAGGTCTTGAGCAGTTCCTTGTACACCGCGACCGCATCGTCCACCGCGGCGGGAAACGGATGCTCCGGCGCGAGGCGGTATAAGACAGCCACCACCTTGGTCTGGGTCAGGTTGGCGATCGGAACGGACTCGATCAACGAGCCGGAATCGCTCGTGAAACCTCCGCCGTGAAGATTAATGAGCACACGATCGGCATTGGCGGGCGGGATCGCCAAAGGTGCGACGATGTGCACCGGCACGCCGGCAATCGCAGAGGACTCGATATCCACTGGGTAGTTGGCTTCATATGTTTCGAGCGCAGTCTGCTTGTGGGCCTCCGAGCGGACCTGGGCGACGGAACTCTTGCCCGTGACCTCCGTGCCGGAGTCGTCCGGCACAAGAGACTCCTGCGCTTCAGGGCTGATCGTCTCCGGAACCGGAACGAAACGCGTGATGTATGCGGTTCCGTGTTCGTCGATGCGGCTGGAGACCGCGGACTCAGAAGAAGCGGCGGTTATTTGCTGGGCAAGCAGAACCTGCGATGTCAAGAAGGTAGCCATCGCTAGGCAAGAACGCAATCTCATAGTGGCTCCAATCCCGCCCGCAGCGCACACAAACCGGAGCGGCGCGGCATAAATCGGTTAAATCAGCAGAAAGTTTTAGAGGATCGCACTGCCGCCTGTCAACGCGAGCTGGAGCGAAAGTGAATGCTCGCTCCCCAACTGGCTCGAAGTGAAAGCGCGGATCTCGCCACCTCTCGAATGCCCAATTCCCCGTTGGCATGCAGCTTGACGGATGCGCGGCGAGGAACATGGAGTTGACAAGATCCCGAGCGTGGGATAAGACTTCGTTCGCAGTTTGTCAATACCGGCCGTCTCATCTAAACCCTTTCAGTCGCCGAGAGGGACAAACGATTTGCCTCTGTCTTGCACGACGAAAACGATCACGCAATGCATCGAAAACTATCCCGGGATGCATCCCGGAACGGAAAGAAGAGAGAAGAGACATTGAAGGAGCAAGCAAACCTTCCCGACCCTGGGCTCTCACCCGCACACGGCATCGGTCGCCGCGATCTGCTGCAAGGCGCCGCGGCGCTTTTGGGAACAGCCCTGGTTTCTCCGCACGGAGCTACAGCGCAAACTATCCCGGAACCGCCGGCAGCGAAAGAAACCGGGTTCGTCCCTCCCTCGGTCATCGCATCTGATGAGACCGCGATCACGGAAACTGCCACCGGCAAAGTGCGTGGCTATATTCACGAAGGAATCTTCACTTTCAAGGGCATTCCTTACGGCGATACCACCGCCGGCAGCGGGCGGTTCGCGCCGCCGCGCGCTCCGCGGCCGTGGACCGGCGTCCGCAGTTCGATGCACTATGGACCCGTTTGTCCACAGGCTCCACGCGGAACCTGGGGAGAAGATGAAGAGTCTTTCCTTTTCGACTACGATGATGGCTACCCCGGCGAAGACTGTCTGCGCCTGAACATCTGGACGCCGGGCATCAAAGGCGCGGGCAAGCGGCCGGTGATGGTCTGGCTGCATGGAGGTGGCTTCGTTTCGGGCTCGTGCCAGGAACATCGCTCATATGAAGGCGAACGTTTGAGCCGCCGAGGAGACGTAGTGGTGGTCTCGCTCAACCACCGGCTCGGTCCGCTGGGATTCCTCAACCTCATCCACTTCGGTGAGCCGTATGCGGCCTCGGCGAACTTGGGCATGCTCGACGTTGTCGCCGCACTTGAGTGGGTGCGCGACAACATCGGCAACTTCGGCGGCGACGCGAGCAACGTCACGATATTCGGCCAGTCCGGCGGAGGGGGCAAGGTTGGCGCTCTGATGGCGATGCCGGCGGCTCAAGGGCTCTTTCATCGCGCTATCGTGCAGAGCGGATCGTTCCTGCGCGCACTCGTGCCGGAACGGTCGGAGATCCTCACGCGCGCCGTCTTTGACGAACTCAACCTTGGCCCTTCAGAAGTGGACAAACTCCAGAGTCTTCCTCTGCAAACGTTGATCGCCGCAGGCGACGCGGCATTGCTCAAGACGCATCCGCCCACACCACTGGTCTGGAACCGCGTGGCCGACATTCTCGGCTGGGGTCCTGTGGTGGATGGCAAGTTCCTCCCTCATCATCCCTTCGCTCCCGTTGCGCCTGCCATCTCGGCGCAGGTGCCCATGCTGATTGGCACCACGCTCAACGAGTTCACAACTTCTCTGAATCATCCCGAGTATGAAGCGATGACTGAGGAGGAAGCCAGCAGGCGATTAAACGACATGTATGGCGTTGACCCGAAGCGCATTCTCGAAGTCTTCCGCGCCTCGCATCCCAGCGCAAAACCCTTTGACCTGTTCTCTCTTGCCATGACCACGCAGGTTCGCCAGGGAGCCGTGATCCAAGCCGGATTAAAGGCCGCGCAGGGCACGCCCGCGTATCTTTATTGGTTCCAGTGGAAGACGCCAGTGCTTAATGGCAGACCCCGCTCCATCCACTGCATCGATCTTCCCTTCTGCTTTGACAATACCGACCGCTCGGAAAACCTGACCGGGGGCGGCCCGGTTCCGCGAGCCCTGGCGGCACCGGTGAGCGAGGCATGGATCCAGTTTGCGCGCACCGGCAATCCGAACCACAGCACCCTTCCGCACTGGCCGGCGTTCTCGATGGCTACCTGCCCCACGATGATCTTTGACAACACATGTACCCTGCAGAATGACCCCGACAGAGCCGAGCGGCAGGTCATTCAACGCACCTGACCACGTGCCGGCGGCGCACCCATTGCATCGCGAGCCACGAGCCGATGCGCACCATTTTCAGCAACTGAACACTTGATCGAGGAAAAGATGTCCGCTTTGACACGCACCAACCGTCGTGAATTTCTCCAGCTCTCCGGCTCCGCTGCTGCGGCCTGGGCCGCCGGGTCCCGCGCATGGGGTCAGCTGGATCTAAAAATGCAGCCGCTTCGCGCTTGGGTGACGGCCGATACCCGAAGATTCGCCCAATTCGACTGCCCGAACTGGAAACCGGCGGAAGCCAACACACATGCTGTCGTCCAGATCGATCCGAATACCTGGTATCAGGAGATTCTTGGTTTTGGCGGAGCGTTCACCGACGCCTCCTGCTATCTGTTCTCCAAACTCGCGCCCGCCGACCGCGAGGCCGTTTTGCGGGAACTGTATGGTCCGGATGGACTGCGCTTCTCCGTCGGCCGCACCTGCATCGGATCGAGTGACTACACCACGAGCATTTACAGCTTCGACGAGAGCGCGGAGCCCGATCCCGAACTAGCCAAGTTCAGCATCGATCACGACCGCGCCTACATCCTTCCTACACTTCGTTCCGCCCTGGAGTTGAATCCCGATCTGTATTACTTCTCCGCTCCGTGGAGCCCGCCCGCCTGGATGAAGTTCAACAATTCCATGGAGGGCGGCTCGATGCATCGCAAGTACTTCGGATCGTATGCCCAGTACTTCGTCAAGTTCCTGAAAGCCTATGCGGAAGCCGGCGTCACCGTCCGCGCCACCTCGGTGCAAAACGAAGTCGATACCGATCAGGATGGCACCATGCCGGCGTGCATCTGGTCGCAACAGGATGAAGTGGTCTTCGTCAAAAACTTCCTCGGACCGGCCCTGCGGAATGCCTCACTTGACACCAAAATCTGGATTCTCGATCACAACTACAATCTGTGGGGCAGAGTCATCGATCAGCTCAGCGATCCCGACCTTTGCAAATTCGTCGACGGTGTCGCCTGGCACGCCTACGAGGGCACCGCAGACGCGATGACCCGCGTGCACAATGCATATCCCAATCAGCACGCCTACGCCACGGAATATGGAGCGGTGATTACCAGCCCGGACTTCGAAACCGACTGGAGCACTTGGTCGAACACCTTCACCGATGTGCTTAAGAACTGGGCACGCTGCATCGTGGGTTGGAACCTGGCGCTCGATGAAAAAGGAACGCCGAACAAGGGGCTGGGGCAGTCAGGCGGTATCGTCACCATCCATTCGGAGACGCAGAAGATCACCCGCTGCGGCCAGTATTAGGCCTTTGCACACTATTCGAAGGTGATTCAACGGGGGGCCAGGGTCATTGCATCGACGGGCACGATGCCCTATCTGGATCACGTGGCCTTGGCAAATCCTGACGGCACCCACGTGCTCGTTCTCACCAACCGCGCCGGGCTTGAGATGCAGGTTCCCTGCCGGTTCGCCAACTCGGAGCTGCAAGTGACGCTGCCCGCAAATTCCGTCGTCACGCTGTTGTGGTGATGCCCGGCCGGTTTTCATGACGGCGAGGGCTTCATAAGTCTTTCCAACCCATTCGCGACAGGAGAGATCCATGATCAATGAAATCGAAAGCCTGCTCAACGAATTTGAGAGTGGCAAACTGACCCGGCGCCAGGTTGCGGTTTCTCTCGCGGCCTTGACCGCAGGGGCGCTCCTTTCTCCGGTCTCGCGGGCGCAGGATGCAGGCCCGCAGAGTTTTCCGGCCATCAGCTTGAACCATGTCACCGTGCGCGTTCCAGACCTCCAGCGAACGTCGCGCTTTTACCAGGAGTTCTTTCAGATGCCGCTGCGGCAGCACTCTCCAACCGTTCATATCCTCGGCGTTGGCAGATCTTTCTTCGGCATCGAACAGGGCGATAGTCAATCCGGGCACCTCGATCACTACGATTTCGGAATCACCAACTTCAAGGCCGACCAGATCCGCGCAGCCCTCCGTAAACGCAACTTGGAAATCCAGGACGAACGCTCGTTAGAGTCTTTCAAGTTCCGCGATCCCGATGGATTTCTGGTGCAGGTCAACGGCCCCGACTATGTGGGGCACGTAAGCTGAACAGCATTCGCATGTATCGCCGGCTGCCGGCCCGCATGGGCTGCGCCGCAGCGGTGTACTCCAGCGGAGCGAATCATGAATCGTCGAAAGTTTCTCAGGAGAGACTCCTGCCAGGCTGGGCACAGGCTTGCACGTTATGCAAGCGGTTTCGAGAGGTCGGCATCGATGGATACCACATCGGATGCCGTCGACAGCGCGGGCGGCGTCCGCGTGAACCAGATCGGAACCATGAAGAACCAGCCGCATCTCACGAGAATCCGCCTTGCTCTTTTATCTATATCCGTGGCTCTGTTAGCAAACTACCCCGCACGCACCGCCGCGCAGGCAGCAAATGCGCAAGCGAAAGCGGCGCCACTGCAGATCGGCGGCTTGGCGCCCGTCACGCTCAAGCGCGCAGCCACAAGCAAGGGGGACAAGCCTGAATTCCTTTCGCTTACTTTTCTGCCCGGCCTGGGAATGAACGTCTTTCAGATCACGGCCAACATCCCGGGCAAGGGGGAGATTCACATCCTCACATCTCCTTCGCTCGAAGAGCTGGCCAGACGGCTCAGTGGAAGCTCCAACGGCATGGGCGCCAGCTTCGGCACGGCATTTCTCATTCCGTACCCCAACCGCACCTTCGGCGAGCTCTCCACAGATGGAACCACCCTCACCACGGAGTGGCATGGCCACAAGCTCGCGCTACCTGCGATTCCGCGGTTCCGCAATCCGGCGGCATCGCCATCATCGAAAGGCGTGGTTATGCACGGCCTAATCTTCAAGGATCATGGACAGGACCTGTACACCAAAGCAATCGCCGACGGCCAGACCGCGACGGCCGTAATCCACGCCGGCAGCTTCGGCGGCCACTGGCTCTCCGAGACCGATCTGCACTTCACGTTTACCCTCACTGGCAACGCGGTGGATGAGAAGATCACAGCGACGAATATCGGCCACGAAGACGAGCCCATGGCCATCGGCGCCCACCCTTACTTTGCCATTCCTAGTGAGGACCGCGCCCAGGCCCGGCTTGTCATTCCGGCAGAGAAGATCGCCGGGATCACCAGTTATCAAGAGGAGATGCCGACCGGAGAGCTGAAGCCTGTGAGCGGAACCTTCTTCGATTACCGGGCTGCGGAGGGCGTCCCGCTGGATGACCACTCGCTCGACGACAACTTCTCCCACTTGCTGCGGACCCACGGCGCGGTCGAAGTGAAGCTGATCGATCCCAAGGCCCACTACGGCATCGACGTCGAAGGCGTGTCGCCGACGATCAAGACCGTGCAGGTCTATTCTCCGCTGGGCAAGAACTTCGTCGCGGTCGAAGACCAGTTCAACTTTATCGATCCTTTCGGCAAGGAGTGGAAGGGCATGGATACTGGAATGGTTACGCTCCATCCGAGCCAGTCCACGACGTGGGAATTACGCCTGCGCCTGCTCACCCCGGCCGATTCTTCAAACTAATCCGCTTCGGCACGCCGTCCGGAATTGGAGCGAGCGCAGCGTTCGGTGAAAGATCGTAAAAGCCGCAGGGCCCCGCCAACTTTTGATTTCCCAATCGAAATGTAAAAACGTCGGCCGGACTGGAGACGAAAGCCGCGAGGAGGATCCGGGCCTGCGCAAAAGCGTGCCCGTACGTCAGCCAACCTGGAAAAGTTCGATTCCATGCGCTTTGCCGAGATTGCCTGAGTACTTCTTTTCCGTCCCATTGTTCCAATGCTCAAATACACCGAGGCTGCGGCATCGGATGCCGTCGCGTTCAGGATCGTAGAACGTCTTGGATGGTGGGTCATTCGCCAGAGCGGCTTCGCGCAGGTAATTATCGGCATTCGCGATATCCGGAAGAACGGGCCATTCCGAAGTCAAGAAATCGAAGCCCACTGAATCGATCGCCACGCCGTCAAGCGACAGGAAGATGCTGTTCGGCCAGGCATCATTGAAGGGCGCCATGTTCCATTTACGGTGTGGTGGACCATCCACATTGTCGTTTCCATATAGCCCGTCAATCAGAAAGAGGACGGTCTTCTCGCCGAGGTCTTTGTGGCCCAGGTAATCCACGAATGCGGAGTAACTGGCCGAACCGTCACCGTTATGAGCGAAACCATCGTGCGCGTTCTTGTGCCAGTCGGTATAGATGCTGGTAGCGCCAAACAGATTCTTTGCACAAAGTGTCACGCCTGAACTCACGTGTGCTCGCAACACCGCAGCATCGATGAGGTACGTGGCCTCAACAACCGTGGTATCGAGCCCCGTAGCGTTGCGACTTGTAATCGAGAACGGGATTGCGTTCGGCTTAAACTCGGCCTTCGCTCGTCCGTCCCCGCCAATATGGTCCACGAAGAATACGGCGGGAAATTCATGGTGAATCTTGTCGTAGAGATAACTCGGAATGAACCGGCTGGAATCGAAGACGGTGATCGCCGATTGCGGCACTTTTCCGGGCCCGGTCAACTGCCTGACGAGCGAGAGGATCAAGTGGGGTGACGTGTTCAGGCGATCGATCGTACCGTGATCTACCGTGTTGTTCAGGTTCGCCTTGATTGCGATCTTCTCACCAGCCTTGTATCCCGTGTTGCCGCGACCATGAGTGCGGTTGAAGTAGTGAAAGATCGCGCTCCAGGCTTCGGAATCGCTTTTTTGATCTGTAAGGCCACGGACGGAACGGGAAACCATTCCGTCGATTACAGACTGGTTGTTGTTGGCGTCTGTCCACCAGGAACCAGTTCCATCCCAGGTCACGGCCGCCGGGTTGTGCGCCCAGGTGACCCGGCCGGGAACTACGCCTCGTGGAACACCGAGCGGCGAAAGCGCGGGTTCGAACAAGGAGGAACGCAGGCTGCTGGCAGCTGCAATCGATAGAGCGAATTGCCGGCGCGTCATTTCCATTCTTTGAATGCTCCTGTCAGGTTCAAGAGATTCAACGATGAGTTCTTTCCAGCTCATTCGATCGATCCAAAGATTGCTTCGGGTCTGGAAGAGCGATCGGGCCGATACGCACAGTCAGCCTCAATACGCAATCTCAGCCTGCCTTCTTGAAATCAAAGTATGCGAGGTTCATTTGTCCTTCGGTCAGGATGTGCACCGTGAGCACGTTCGTTCCGCGGGCAAGCTTTACCTTTAGGATTCCAGGCGCAATGTTCCAGTGGTGCCACTGCCGCCAGGCAACGGGATCCGACGAATCAAAAGTAGACTCGATCTTCAACTCGCTGGTTGCGGGCTCACCGTTCACGTCGAGCGAGATAGTTCCTCCCCGGTTCGAAGTGTAGAGCAGGTCCGCGCTATACCATCCGGACGCCTTCACATCGATGGTGATGTTGAACCACTCCCCAGGCACGGTCCAGCCCACATAAAACATGTTCGCCGGTGGTTGCAACTTGTCATATTGCGTATTGTCGATCGGCGGGTTCCGGTCCATCTTTGTATAGGAAATGTCCACGCCTTCATTTATCCGGAATTCATTAAGGTAGGAACCGTCTGCCGGATTGAGCGCTCCGCTGCCGTTGTTCTTGGCGTCGGAGTCGTGATAAGCCACGCCTTCGCCGCCGCGATCGTAGTAGGCGCAATACACTTTGCCCGGGATCTTCTGCGGGCCGCCGTGATAGCGGCTGTCTTCGTAGGGAGAGCCTTTGTAATGAGCCAGAAAATCCTGCCGGGAAGCGCACTTGGCTCCGACAGCTGAGAGCGTGATCAGTACCGTCCAGACTTGCAGCCTTCTTGTATTCACTACGCACCCTCCCACGTTGATTTTACGGTGTCCATTATGCGCCAGAGACAAACGGTTGTCTATACCATAACTGCGTCTTTGTTGACATGTTGGAGGGCATTTCAATCTTGGCGTGCCCGGCAAACTCTGTATCAGTGGTGATGAGACAAACTGATATGGAGGGAGCATAGGAAGGGGAATGGATTGGTTGAACGCATTGAACGTCTGGCCATCAATACGCAGCTTGACTCCCTCCCGGATCGGAAAGGTCTACGTGATGTACATGTCCGAATACGTGAAGTGGGGCCCTCGTACCGAGTTGCGGCGAGAGCTCCGCATCGCGCTCGCGTGTCTGGTGGGGGGAGTTGCCTAGGAGTTGCATATCTGATGGCCTACGTGCATCCCTTCACCGCCCTGGTCCCGCACTGATGCACCGCCTATAGCTGCTGGTTTGGCCGGGCAGCGAGTCGGCGATCAGGGCAGCAGAGCCTTCATCGAGACGCATATTTTCAGGGCTCTTGAGGGGGATGGAAAATCGGCGCTTCCGCAGAAAGGAGCCCGCTGCGCGGCAGCTTGTTGGATGAGTATTTCAAGGTATGGAGAAGTCTATCCACCCGACCTCTCAATGTCGGATAGGGTTGGTGTACTCTGTGCCTATGCAGCGAAGAGACTTTCTGAAATCCGCATCTTTTGCCGTTCTTATGCCGCGTTTAACCTCGCTGATGCCGCAGTTGCGCTCGGCGGTCCCGCTCAAAATCACCGACATCCGAATCGTGAAATTGAAGGTGGTTCGCGAAACCGGCGAGATGGAAGCGGCGTGGAATCCAGGAACAGTGAGCACACATCGGATCGGCGGCGGCTCAGTCGTCGAGGTTCAAACCGATCAAGGACTTTTGGGCATCGGGCCGGAGATGGACCCTGCTTGGCTGATGGCAGCCAAGACACAGCTCATCGGTAGGGACCCGTTCAGTATGGAGCAGTTGGCCGGTCCGCTCCGCTATTACCTGGGTGGAAGCCCACGCACAGTTTCGGCTCTGGAGATTGCGCTGTGGGACCTTATCGGCAAAGCCACCGGCCAACCTCTGTACAAACTCTGGGGCGCGGACAAGGATCGGGTACCGGCCTATGCCAGCATGATCCAGCTTTCCACTCCGGAAGAAAGAGCCCGGATGGCGGTCCAGCTCAAATCGCAAGGTTGGAAGGCAATCAAGCTTCGGGCGCATTACCTGACGTTGAAGGAGGACGTGCAACTGGTCGAAACGGTACGCAAAGCGGTGGGCGACGACATGGTCATCATGGTGGACGCCAACCAAGCCCAGTCTTTTGGCACGTGGCAGCCGGGGGTGATGTGGGATTTTCACCGCGCTCTGGAGACCGCGCGGGAACTAGAGCGTTTGAACTGTCTCTGGCTGGAAGAACCGCGGCTACGCTACTCTTTCGATGAACTGGCCAGATTGAGCAACCTGGTGGACATTCCCATCGCCGGGGGAGAGAACAATCGTGGCGTGCACGAGTTCCGTTGGATTCTGGAGCAGAATGTCTTCAGCATCGTGCAGCCCGATATTCTGGTGGCCGATGGCGTCACGGGCTTTCGCGAGATCGGGGCTCTGGCTCAGGCACACCACAAGAGATTGATTCCCCATCACGGCGGAGGCAATCTCGGCACCATCGCCCAGCTCCACGCCATCGCCTCCTGGCCGAACTCGCCATGGATTGAGATCCTCCACGATCCGCCCGTCGCCGCGTATACCAATGGTTTCGCGATTATGGAGAACCCCCCACAAGTGGACAAGGAAGGCTATCTTAACTTGCCACAGGGTCCGGGTTTGGGTGTGGAGATCAACAAAGGTTTGATCACTGCGTAGATGAGATTTCGTCCTCGAGGAAAGGGCACAGTGAAAATCCGCATTTAGACCTTTGCCTGGAGAAGTCTATTAAGCTGCATTTAAACGCGGTCTATTCTTTGGGTGAGCAGAGCGCTTTCATTTTTGTCCAAACCCGAAGCCGCCCACAGATTTGCGGGCTCAATCCTGTTCCCGGTCCTCATCAATTAGGTTTTCCTCGGCGGCTCGGTCTCCACCGGGCCCCGCCTCCGCAAACGCCGGCATTTTCGACGCAAGCGTTCTTTTGGCCTTGCAATCTACCCAACGAGCGATATAATTTCGGGGATTTTGGGCTGAATAAGGAGATTCCAGCTTCATGCTCTTCCGAAGACATACCGACCGGTCCCCGGTACGTCAGATTACGAAAATGATGAGGATGAGGATGAGGTCGAATCGAACCTCGGAGTAGACAAAACGTCATAGGAAAACCAATGCCGAAGAAGGACCTTGATCGTAGAACATTTCTGAAGGGCGCGGCCCTGGCCGCTCTGGCACCCGCCGCGCATGCCGCCCCGGCTGCGCACAAGTGGGATAAGGAAGCGGACGTAGTGGTGATTGGATCCGGCGCTGCAGGGCTGCCCGCCTCCATTATTGCCAAAGAGAACGGCGCATCGGTAATCCTGGTCGAGGCCAACAGCGACATCGGCGGCCACGCCGCCGTCTCCACCGGCAACATCCCGTTGGGCGGCGGCACCAGGGCCCAGAAAGAGGCCGGAATTGTGGATTCGCCCGATATTCTCTTCAAGGACCTCACCGACTGGTCCGCAGTGGAGCCCAACGGCGCCGCCCCTTACCGGTTCAACGACCGCGACATCGTTCGCGCTTTCGCCGACAACAACGTTTTCGCCTACGACTTTCTCGTGTCGCATGGACTTGTTTTTACGAAGCCGGTGCCCGACTATGGCGGCATGACCAACGCTGGCAGGTCGGCGCCGAGGGCTATGCACGCGGCCGTCATGGCGTACCCGCTAATTCAGACCGGCAGATCGGCGGTCCCCGACGTCCAGACAACCACTACCGGGGGCATCGGCATTGTGCGCCCGCTGGAGGCAGCCGCGCGGAAAGCGGGCGTGCAAATTCTTCTTCAACACAGGATGACCAGTGTGATCCGGGAGAACAACAACACGGGCCGCGTGGTCGGAATCACGGTGGAGACCGAGGGCGCCAAACTCAATATCCGCGCCCGGAAAGGCGTCATCCTCTGCACGGGCGGCAACTCCAGTAATGTGAATTTTCGTCGCATATTTGATCCCCGACTTACTGAGGAATACTGCGGCGTGGCTGGCGAGCCCTATACGCCCCAGGATGCCAGCGGAGAAATCGCCGGCATGGCAGTGGGGGCATCGCTTTGGGGCACGGTCAACCAGACTGGAGAATTCGGCGCTGCAATCGCCAAGGCGGGGTACATCGGGTGCCAGTACGGGTACCCTTCCATGTTTCCTTCGTGGCAACCGACCAGCGAATATTTCCACCTGGTTCGCGCCACGGGCCTGCACGTCAAGGATTATCAGAATGCGATCCAGGTGAATCAGGCCGGCTTGAGATTCTATGACGAGACGAAGGGCCAGTTCGGCGACCCCAACGCCCGCGGGGACGCCAGCCAGAATTACGTGCCGGGCAATTGGCGCAACGCGGCCAATATACGGTGGAATCCCCCCAACTACCTTCCCGCCGCCATGAGCCTGAATGGCGGTACCGGCAACGGAGGCGGACCGATTTGGGCCATTTTCGACGCTGAGGCGGTGAAGCGCGAGAAATGGACCGTGGAGCCACCCTATGTGGATAGGGAGGCCGGCTTCTTCTTTTCCGGCAAAACCGTTGCCGAGTTGGCGGCCAACATCTCAAAGAACAAATATCAGAAGAACCCGATGCCTGCCCAGGCGCTCCAGGATACGGTTGCCCGATACAATTCTTTTGTGGACGCGGGCAAGGACGCGGATTTCGACAAGCCCGCTCCCCAGTACAAAATCCAGACGCCTCCGTTCCACGCAGCCTGGGCCACGCCCGTCCTTCATGATTCCCGCGCTGGCTTGCGCATCAACGCTCGCAACCAGGTGCTGGACCTCAACGGAAAAGTCATACCGAGGCTCTACTGCGCGGGCGAGTCCGCCGGTGGATTCAGCGAGCACGGCTTGGCCCGTTGCATCGTCGGCGGCCTCATCGCCGGCCGGAACGCCGCCGTCGAAAAGGTGTGAAGCGCTTTCTTTTTTTGGCGCACGATTACGGCCGCCTGCAATCTACCGGAATGACCGGAAGGAGTTCACGATGAATCATCGACGGTTTACAGTCGTACGCCTCGGGCTGGCGCTGGCTGTGGCGCTCGCGGTTGTATTCGGATTTAGGATCGTCCAGGCGCGAGCACAATCAAACCAAGCCACTGAGGATAATTCAGGCGGAAAAACGTCCGGCAGTGGAACAGCGGTCCATTACAGCACCGACTTCCCCCTCGCGGCGCCCGGCGGCCAAAACTCTGACGCCATCGACAAGGCGCTCCCCGGCGCCGTCAACCAGGGCCCACTAAATGCAGAAACATGGCAACGCGGCCCCGCCGATGCCCCCCCGCCCAACGCCAAGATTTGGAATCCGGTCATGATCAAGATGATGAATGGCGAGAAGGTGACCGGCGGGACCCTCTTCAGCAGCGATAGTCCTGAAACCTATTGCGCCATGGCCAATGCCGGCTACGACTTCATCTGGGTCGAGATGCAGCACGATCCGCGTGGCTGGGAACAAGTGGCCCGCATGTTTGCCGCATGTCCCCACGCCAAAGCCGTGCCCGGAGTGCGCGTTGCCGACGCCGACGAACGCGAAATCCAGCACGCCTTGGATATCGGCGCGCTGGTGGTGATCGTGCCGACCGTTCGCTCGGCGCAGCAGGGCATCCAGGCCAGGGACTGGGCCTTTTTCCCGCCCCTCGGTGACCGCAGCCTGGGCGGGGGCCAAGCTTTTACTCCGGCTTTTTGGGGCAACGTCCCGGGTGGATATCGCGCCACCATCAACCAGAACCTGGTGTTGATCGAGATGATTGAAACCCTGCCCGCCTTGATGCAGGCCAAACAAATTGCCGCCATTCCCGGCGTGACGGCCATCTTTGCCGCCGCCGGTGATCTGGCCAATCGCTCCGGCTACCGGGCCGGCTCGCCGGATTTCGAGCGGCTGATCAATATCGTGCACGATGCGGCGATCTCTGGGCACAAACGACTCTGCGGGCCCATCAGCTGGGTCAACCGGCCTGATTTCACCTGCTTCCAGGCTGGCAGCGAACTCTCGGCCATCACGCGCGGCGTCGCTGACGAACTCGGGCCACTCAAAGACACGCAAGGCAAGCCCGAAGTCGGACCTTACGCGGAAAAGAAATAAATCCAACGTCGTCGATTGCAGCCTCTGCGCCCGCAAGCGCGAAGGCTGCGTTCAAAAAGGAAATTCCGGTAAGGACCGTTGTCCCTCGCCAAAACCCCGTCCGGACTAACCCTATTGTGTTTTCTATGATATAGGGCAGCCATGGTGCGTCTTGTTAAGTTCATATTTGGTTTGTTCTTTCGCTCTTTTCATGCTTGCCGCGATCTACTTTTGGAGAATCTGGCGTTGCGGCAACAACTCGCGGTCCTAGCCCGACGCCGTCCGCAGCCAAGATTCTCGAATGGCGACCGATTTCTCTGGATTACGCTGCGTCGTCTCTGGTCCGGGTGGCGAAAGGCGTTGATCCTGGTGCAACCGGATACGGTCGTTCGCTGGCATCGTGCAGGGTTCAAACTGTACTGCATCATCGCTATCAGCTCGCCGCCTGAGCGAGCAGTTGGCTCAGCCCTCTCCCGCAATGGACGGTGATCGACAGGAGCCGTGCGCTTGTTCGCCCATATGTGGCAGACCCCTTGGCGAGTTCGTTATCAGCGATCGCACCCGCAGTCTATTAAGACACAAAATCCGCCGTATAGAATGCCCTCAACAATCAAGTCGCATCCTCATACTCCAGCCGGACCGAGTTTTGGCGAGGGACAAGCCTAAATCTTGCGCTGGGGCTGACCTACTGCTCCATAACTCGGCGGTTATTTTCCAAATTTCAACTCTGTTTACTCTTTGGCGATGCCGGTAAGGGGAAACCTTGGCACAGTCCTGGCACATTCTTGGCACAAATTTGGCACAAACGATCTCGCGATTTTCTAAATTACTGATTCAACGAATGCTTGAAGCTGGTGCCGGGAGGGGGGGTCGAACCCCCATGACCGCAAGGGTCGGCAGATTTTGAGTCTGCTGCGTCTGCCAGTTCCGCCATCCCGGCTTTGGGCGAGTCCGCTCCCAAAGTATCGCATAGCCATTAGGTTATCTGCCACCGCCCGGCGCGGCTCCTTTCTCACGCACGTTTCCTGCTTCTCTGTACCCGGCTTTCCACATTCGCCATCCATCGCTCGGCGCTAACGGCTGTGCGAGAATGGAGGCAAGCGCGATGACCACAGCCTCCTCCGCCGTTGTTCCGGAGCCAGTCACCGTAACCCCCCAGTTGCTCGCGCAGCATAGCATCACTGCGGAGGAATACGAGCGTATTGTTGCGGCGCTGGGCCGCACGCCTTCCCTCACTGAGCTCGGCATCTACAGCGTCATGTGGAGCGAACACTGCTCCTACAAGTCCAGCCGCGTGCACCTCAAGCGCTTGCCTACCAAAAGCGAACGGGTCGTCCAGGGGCCCGGCGAAAATGCCGGCATCATCGATGTGGGCGATGGCTGGGCTTGCGCCTTCAAAATCGAATCGCACAACCACCCCAGCTACATCGAACCCTACCAGGGCGCTGCCACTGGAGTAGGCGGAATCCTGCGCGACATCTTTACTATGGGCGCCCGCCCACTCGCGGTTATGGATTCGCTTCGCTTCGGGCCCATCGAACCCGGTGAAGCCGAGCGCGAAATCGTCCACAAGAATCACTCTATCCTCGAAGGCGTCGTCAGCGGCATCGCCGGTTACGGCAACTGCTTCGGCGTACCCAACCTTGGCGGCGAGACCAAGTTCGATCTCTGCTACAGTGGCAACCCCCTCGTGAACGCATTTGCTCTCGGCCTCGTGCGCAAGAACGAGATTTTCTATGCCAAGGCCAGCGGCACAGGCAACCCCGTCATATATGTAGGAGCCAAGACCGGTCGCGATGGCATCCACGGCGCCACCATGGCTAGTGAGGAATTCAAAGAAGGGTCAGAGCAAAAAAGACCCAACGTGCAGGTGGGCGATCCCTTCATGGAGAAACTCCTGCTTGAAGCCTGCCTTGAAGCCATGCAGACCGGCGCCATCGTTGGCATTCAGGACATGGGCGCTGCGGGACTCACCTGCTCCACCTGCGAGATGGGTGCGCGTGGCGGCGTTGGCCTCGACGTCGAACTCGATCGCGTGCCTCAACGCGAAACCGGCATGAGCGCTTACGAGATCATGCTCTCCGAGAGCCAGGAGCGTATGCTCCTCGTCGCCGAGAAGGGCCGCGAAGATGAAGTGCTGCGCGTCTTCGCCAAGTGGGGACTTGATGCAGTCATCGTCGGCACCGTGCAACCTGAGCCCCGTCTGCGCATCCGCCATCACGGCGAGCTTGTCGCCGACATTCCCAACCGCTCGCTCACTGACGACGCTCCTCTTTATCACCGTCCCATCGGCACGTGGAAGCCTCGTGTCCCGCTCGACCCTCCCGACGAAGTGCTCGCCGAACTCACTGCCGATCGCGACTACACCGCTGACCTGAAACGAATGCTGGCCAGCGCGAACGTCTGCTCTAAGCGCTGGGTGCACGAGCAATACGATTCCATGGTGCAGACCAACACGGTAATCGGCCCCGGCGGCGAAGCCGGAGTGATGCGCATCAAGGGAACCGGAACCAAAGGGCCGAGTGGGGAAGGGAAGAAGGAACGCGGCCTCGCCATGGCGCTCGACGGCAACGGCCGCTGGTGTTATCTCGATCCCAGGCTCGGCGCCATGCATGCGGTGGCTGAGTCCGCGCGCAAGGTGGCCTGCGCCGGCGCTACGCCCGTTGCCGCCACCAACTGCCTCAACTTCGGCAACCCGGAGAAGCCCGAGATTATGGCTCAGCTTTCGGCCGCCATCGACGGCATTGCTGAAGCCTGCACCGCGCTGGGCACGCCCATCACCGGCGGCAACGTCTCCTTGTATAACGAGACGCGCGGCGAAGGCATCTATCCCACGCCGGTACTCGGCATCGTCGGCATCCTTGAAGATGTCACCAGGGCCGTTCCCGCCCACTTCCAGCGCGAGAAAGACGCAATCATTTTGGTGTGGCCCATTCCGCGCGGCGAAGAACCCAATCCCAATCTCAAGGTTCCGCTCAATCCTCCGCCCATCAGCCAATATCCGCTGCCCGTGCTCGAACGCGAACCAAGAGGGCGCGCACAAGCGGACGCGACCGACGCGGAGGTTGCTGCGAATCTCATCGCCTTCGGCTCTTCTGAGTTCGCCAAGGTCGTTTTCGGCGGTCTCTGGGGCCGCCTGCCCGCACTCGACCTCGACGCTGAGGCCAGCCTGCACAAACTTCTCTCTGAGCTCGCTTGGCGCAAGTTCATTCATTCGGCGCGCGACATTTCAGACGGCGGCATCGCCGTGGCCCTCGCGCAAGCCGCGTTCTCCAAAAACATCGGCGCCACCATCGACCAGGACCCGTCGCTCCTTGCCCACCCGCTGTTTGGTCTTTTCGCTGAACCGGCATCAACCGTGATCGTCACCGCGAATCCAGGAATCGTTCCTGAAATCGAGAAACTTGCCACGGAATTCAACTTCCTCTCTGCCCGCATCGGCACAACCGGCGGCAGCCGTCTCGACATCAGGATCGAGCGCGAGCTTTTCGTCTCCGCGCCGCTCGCTGATCTGCGCACAATCTGGGCCACGGCCCTGGAAGCGAATCTGCATAACGAGGTTTCCATGTGATGCACCGCCTCTTTCAGGGTGTCCCCGGCGTCGCCGACCTTTCCGCATCTTTGCGAACAACCTCAAAACATCGTCATTCTGAGCGAGGTCGTCGTGGCGACCGAGCCGAAGGACCTGCTTTTGCTTTTCCTCTAGTCCCTGACCCCTACGTCCCTCAGTCCCTGCATTTCGCCGCCCATGGCGACGAATTGCATGAAGAATGCGGCGTCGTCGCCATCCACAACCATCCTCACGCCGCGCGCGAAGCCTATCTCGGCCTCTATGCTCTGCAGCATCGTGGGCAGGAGTCGGCCGGCATCGCCACCGCCGACGGCCACCATCTCGCCAATATCAAAGGCATGGGACTCGTCTCCGAAATCTTCACTGACGAAGTGCTCGCCAAGCTTCCCGGCCGCATGGCCATCGGTCACACGCGCTACTCCACCACCGGCGACTCAGCGCTGCTCAACGCCCAGCCCATCCGCGTCGACTCCACCAAGGGGTTGATCGCCATCGCGCACAACGGCAATCTGGTGAATCTCGGCGCTCTCCGCTCCAAGCTCGAGCTCGAGGGCGCATACTTTCAGACCACGTCCGACTCCGAAATCATCGTTCAGCTCATTGCGCATTCGGGCGCCGGCACCCTGGTCGACGCCATCGCCGACTCGCTCTCGCAGGTTGAGGGCGCGTTTTCCATCGTGATGATGACGCGCGACCGCATCTTCGCCGCCCGCGATCCGCGTGGCTTTCGCCCGCTTTCCATGGGCCGCATGAAAAACCCTGACGGCCACGACTCCGTCGTCTTCGCCAGCGAGTCCTGCGCTTTCGATCTGCTTCGCGCCGAGTTTCTCCGCGATGTTCTGCCCGGTGAGCTCGTCATGGTGTCTGAAGATGGCGTCACCAGCCGCCAGTTCGCTAGTGGACTCCCACAGGCGAGCTGCATCTTCGAGCATGTTTACTTTGCACGTCCTGACTCGCGCATCTTCGGGCGCTGGGTGCAGGAGAGCCGCGACCAGATGGGCCGCCAGCTCGCGCGCGAATCCGGAGTGCCCGCTGATCTCGTGGTTCCCGTTCCCGACTCCGGCGTGACCGCCGCATTGGGCTACGCTGAAGAGGCTGGCCTGCCTTTTCGCTTCGGCCTCATCCGCAATCACTACGTGGGCCGCACCTTTATTGAGCCCGAGCAGCGCGTCCGCGATTTCGGCGTGCGTCTCAAGCTCAACCCCGTCCACAATCTCCTCGCTGGCAAGCGCGTCGTCCTGATTGACGACTCCATCATCCGCGGCACCACGAGCCGGAAGATTGTCCGCATGGTGCGTGGCGCCGGCGCGACCGAAGTCCATCTCCGCATCAGTTGCCCACCCACCATTTCGCCTTGCTTCTACGGCGTCGACACGCCCAGCAAGAGGGAATTGATCGCCGCCAACAACTCCATCGAAGGGATTCGCCACTTCATCGAGGCCGACTCGCTCGCGTATCTCTCTCTTGAAGGACTGCTGGCCTCCGTTCGCGACGAGAAAAAAACCGGCTACTGCACCGCCTGCTACACAGGCAACTACCCCACGCAGTGGGTCGATGTGGAAGAGATTCTTCCAGCGGCCGCGGCCATCTAACCCGATCTTCCCGCGCCATGAGCCTTCGTACACCTCGATTTCCCGCTTCCGGTTTTTTCGGGGAGCCGATTCAGCGTATGGTCTTCGCGCGCCGTAGGCGCAGTGTTCATTAGCCCCGCGCTTCAGCGTGGGGAACAGGTCAGCGTTCTACAAGCTTGAGTCCCGTAGGGACGACGCGCTTGTTTTCAGGACACGACTTCAGTCGTGTCGAAATAAACGAGAGCGAGCCTCAGCCCCTGATTTCACGCCGTCTCATCGGCCAGCGCCGCGACACGCGGCGTCATCTTCCCCCGCGCCAGGCTGCGCGTCAACGCATACATGGTTCCCGCCGCCAGAAGGCAAGGCAACACCAGCCCCCTCAATCCCGCTTCATAATTCCCCGTGTAGTCCTTCATCACGCCCATCCAGTACGGACCCAGAAATCCGGCGAACATGGTGATCGTATTCATTGCTGCGATTCCCGCCGCCGCCGCGCGTCCGGCCAAGAACTGCATCGGGACCGCGTTTGCCGGCCCAAGCAATGACATGAATGCGATGAAGCCCGCCGCCAGCCCCGCCACCACCAGCCACGGCTCCTTCGCACAACCCGCCGTCAAATAGCCGGCCGCCATCACCAGGCAGGGAACAATGGAATGCAGCGCTCGCTCCCCGCGCCGGTCGGAGTGGGCGCTGTTCAGCAGCATTCCCGCCGCGCCCGCCAAGCCAAAGCACGACACCAGGAAGCCGACATTCGTAACGCTCCAGCCGGTCAACCCCTGCAAAATCGCGGGCGCCGAAAAACCGAAAGCGTAATTGGTGAAAAGCGCAAAAAAGAAGAATACCCCGATCATCCACACCTTCGGTGAAAGCAGCGCCTGCGCCACTCCGGCACTGTGTCCCAGGTGCGCTTTTTCGCCGTCAGCCTTGAGCTGGTTCGCGAGCCACGCTTTTTCTTCCGCGGTCAGCCACGTCGCCTTCGCCGGACTGTCCGGCAGCATCTTCAAAATCACCAGGCTGAACAATGCCGTCGGCAAGCCTTCCACCAGGAACAGCCATTGCCAGCCTGCGAGTCCCAGCTTTCCGCCCAGTCCCATGAGCCATCCAGCCAGCGACCCCATCACCACCGAGGCCAGCGGCAGCGACACGTAAAACCGGCTCACCGCCCGCGCTCTCATCCGCAAAGGGAACCACAGCGTAAGGTAATAAATCACGCCGGGATAGAACCCGGCCTCAGCCACGCCCAGCAGCAACCGCATTACATTGAGCTCGAGAGGAGTGCGCACGAACATCATCGCCGCCGCAAGCAGTCCCCAGGTGAACATGATCCGCGCCATCCAGCGCCTGGCGCCGAATCTCAGCAGCAGCAGGTTCGAGGGCACTTCGCACAGCGCATACCCGATAAAGAACAGTCCCGCGCCAAATCCGTAGACCGACGCGCTGAAGTGCAGATCCTTATTCATCTCAAGCGAAGCAAAGCTGATGTTGATGCGATCCATGAAGGCGAGTCCATAGCCCACACCAATCACAGGAAGCAGTCGCAGCGCAGCCTTGCGCTGCGCCGACACGCCAATCGCAGCCGCGGCCGGGTTCTCAATCGTGGAAAGCACGGCAGAGCCATCGCGACTATCGGACATCGGCGTTGACCTCACATTGCTACAAGATCATGCGAGAAGAGCGGGGAATGAAGGGGAACCGGTAAGCTGACTCTATCACACGTTCGCCAATGGCTGTAAATCCCTTCGCGCGCACTTGTTCCGCGCGACAAGAATCGTTCATTTTTCTCTTGCCAATTCATCATTCCTCTTCTAGAGTCGTTTCAAATCCCTCGTGAAAGTTCTTGGGCTATTAAATTAGGGTTGTAGAATTCCCCTGTTTACCGGAGAGCTCTGTCTTCGGTCATCGGTGCTCACGCCCCAAGGATGGATAAAATGCGCCTTCCAAAGCTGCTTCATGCGGCTGCGCCATTCTATGCTTGGCTGAGCCAGGTCCCCAATTCACCGATATCGATCTCAATAATCGGCGACAAACCTTCATGCGCGCGCCCTCTTGTCTTTATCTCTTCATTCATCGCAGTCGCATGTCTGGCAGGCTGCTCAACTGGACTCGTTCAATCCAGCGCCTCATCGCCACAGCCTTCTTCGTCCGACGATTCCAGTTTGTCTTCGGAGCTCGCCGCCTCTGCGGCCAATTTTGTCGACTCAGCCGGAGTCGTCACTCACCTCAGCTACACTGACACGCCCTATTACACTCATTTCCCCGCCGTGCTCAGCGCGCTCGAAGCGCTGGGCATCCATCACATCCGCGACGGCTACTACCCCTGGCCGTCTTCTTCTCCCATCGTCCAGGCCCACAACCAACTGGCTGCCGCAGGCATCAAGTGCGATTACGTCGTTCCCTACAACACCGCAACTACTCCTCAGTCCATTGAGAGCTTCGCGCCTGAAGTGGGAGACATGGAATCGCTCGAATTGCCCAATGAATGTGACCTCGCCGGCAACTGCGGCGGCGCCACCGGCGCCGGCGGCATTCAGAACATGCTGTCGTTGCTGCCCACAGTCCGCGCCGCTGCATCGGATTTGAATCTTCCTCTGCTGGGGCCTTCGTTAACGCAACAATCCTCCTTCGCCACGGTCGGCAATCTCTCTTCGGAGTTGAGCGTCAACAACCTGCACATCTATTTCGGGGGACTCAATCCGGGCAATGAGGGCTGGGGCGTTGGCGTTGACGCGGAGGGAAATGGATACGGAAGCATCCCCTGGTGGCTCGACCAGGCCGCCATCGATGCGCCCGGTCTTCCTTCCGTGATCACTGAAACCGGCTATATGGCCTACCCTTCAACCACCACTCCCTACACACTTCCAGAGAGCGTCGAGGCTTCCTACATTCCGCGCACGCTTCTTCTCGCCTACACCTACGGACTCAAAAAGACCTATTTTTACGAACTGCTGGATGAGGTCTCCTCGCCCGGCTATGGTCTGCTCCACGGCGACCTGACTCCAAAACCCGCTTTCACCGCGCTCCAGAATCTGCTCGCTCTTCTCAATGACTCGGGTGGCGGATCCTTCATCCCCGGATCGCTGCAGTACTCCATCTCAGGCGCCGTCCCTGCATTGAATTATCTGCTGTTGCAAAAGCACGATGGCTCATCCTGGCTCGTCCTGTGGCTTGAAGAAAGCAGTTGGGATCAAAACACCGCGACGTCGATCCCGGTTGCTCCCGCGAACATCAGCATCAACCTGAGCAGCTTGTACCAGGCCACCACCGACTATCAATTCGATTCAAACGGCAATGCCACACCCTTCAATCAGCCCATGCACGGCAATTCAACTTCGCTCACAGTCACCGACAAAATCTCAATCGTCAGGATCGTACCAAGGTAATCCCAATGTGATTTCTGAATTGCGGCACGAGTCGAAAGCCTGGCTCATGCCGCAAAGCCGCAAAATCAATGACGGGCTTGAGGCTCAGTGGCTGGTAGCTGGTTTTTCAATAATCCTGAACTCCCCGCTCGCGTGCATCATGTTCATCAGGTAAAGCAGACCGTCGTAGTAGCGCTGATCGCCGCTGGGCACGGGCATGTTCCACAAAGCGTCGACAAACGCCTTCGCCACCGGCCCGTCGGTCGCGGCCAGGCTTCCCGCCGCTGTCGTCGCCACCATCCCCGGCGAGTGCGTGGTCGAGAGCGGATTGCCGTCCAGCGTGTACCGATTCACAAACTTGTCGATACCCTGGCCGTACAGAAATTTCTGAATGCGGTCGCTCAGCGCCGTCTCGCGCGCATCCTTGTGCCACCACGAGTAATCCACGCTCCAGTTGCTCACGCTTCTCCACGAGTCCGCCATGAACGCCGTCGGTTTTCCATCGAAGCCCATCACAGCAGTGCCGTCGTAGTTGCTCCGGTCCGGCGTTAGTCCCGTTTCTGGCCCGGTCACGCGATTGAAGAAGTCCCGGCTCACATCCGCCGCTTTCGCCCAGAACGTGCGATCCTCCACGGGGCCCCATCGCGACCACAGCTCATAAAACGCTGGCAGATGATACGACGCGTCGGTCACGCCATCCGGCAGATCGGGGACAAACTTGATCATGAAATGGCTCTCGTCCACCATCGGCCCGATGGTCTCCTCGCGCGGTCCGCGCGGAAATCGATACGCCGGCCATGGCCTCCCGCTCGCCTTCGCTTCCTCCTCCTGCCTGCGATTGTTGAGGCTCGGCCACGGATGATCCGGCTGTATGAACAGCGGGTCGCCGGGATGAATCCGGAACGGGCTCGTTCCCGTCAGCACCGGATGATGCCGAATGCCGCGCAGAATCTTGTCCGCCTCGGCCTGGTAGTTATAGATCCCCTTGCCATCGCCCCAGCGGTGCGCCGCAAAATACAGCGCCATGGTGAAGTACTCCTCCCCATCCGGCGCTGCGCCCGTCGAGCGCGGCGTCCCGTCGGTATTCATTGACCACGCGAAATACCCCACCGACGGATTCTTCGGATCGGTGATCAGCATGTAGGTGTGCGCCCAGTTCCAGATCGCATCGAACTCGCGCTTCTTGTTGAGCTCCACGCAGATCATCATGCCGTAGCTCATCCCTTCCGTGCGCGCATCATTGTTCGCCCAGTCCGTCACATAAGCCAGCGTTCCGTTCTCATTCGCGCCCGTCTCAAAGTAGATGCGCTCTTCCTGGCCGTCGCCGTGAAAAAGCTGCTGAAAGGCCTTTTCGATCTTGGCGCGTGTCTCGGCCGGCGAGTGTCCCTGCTCCGCAAAAAGATCGCGATAATGATGCGTCTTGTGCGCGCCGTCGCCATCTCCAGGAAAGCGCTCGATCTCGCCAAGGGGCGCATTCACGTGCGGCGCAGGCATCGCGAATCCTGCGCGAGTTTGCGCCGGTTTGGCGCCCGTGCTCTGCGCATTCGCCATGCAGGCAACGAACAAAAGCGCAACTGCGCCCAAAACACAAAACATGTAGTTCCGAAACATCATGCCATAGCCTTTCGCGAAGAATCCGCTTCCAATCTACACTACGATCAGCGCAGGTCGCCCATGATGACCACAGCTGCCATCCTGATCCTTCTCGCGCATCTCATCTGGATTGTGCTGGTGATCTTTGGCGCGCTGTTCACACGCGGCCGTCCATTGTGGAGCGTTCTGCACGTCCTCTCCCTCATCTGGGGAGTCATTACCGAAGCCGGCCCGTGGCCCTGCCCGCTCACCCTCGCAGAACAATACTTTGAAGTGAAAGCCGGCATGGCCGCGTATCAGGGAAGCTTTCTGCTCCACACACTCGACGCCATCCTCTATCCCAATACGTCTCCGTGGGTCGTCACGGTAGTCGGCGTCGCCGTCTGCGCCATTAACCTCGCCATCTACGGATGGCGCTTTAGAAAATACCTGCACCGCGCATCAGCTCGTGACGCCTCATGATTTGTGGCGACTGATCACTGACCACTGATCACTGACCACTGTTTTTCGTCGCCGTCAACTGCGTGCTCCAGCTTCCGTCATCGGTCCCAAACGTAAACACGATCTGCCCGGCGGATATCTTTCCCGTGTACACCAGCTTGTACGTCTGTCCCTGGTAATCGGTGTTCAGCCAGAACGTCACCCTATCGCCATCCACCTTGCCGTCATGAATCTCAGCCGGCGTCGTCGGCAATCCCTCAACGGTCCCCGTCACCGCTCCCGCCGCATTGGTCAAATGGATCGTCAACGGCATGCTCGCGCCATTAAAGTCAAACGATCCCTTCCACGTGCCGTTCAAATCCACGGGAGCAAGCGCCGCCGCAGGCGCCGTGTCGGCGCTCCTTGCTACCGTTAGTTGCGCGCTCCAGCTTCCGTCATCGGTCCCGAAGGTGAATGCAATCTCGTCGCCGGCAGTGGCAAGCTTACCCGTGTAAACGATCTTGTAGGTTTGCCCCTGGTAGTCCGTGTTCACCCAGAATGTGATCGTGTCGCCAGTCAATTTGCCGTCATGAATCTCGGCCGGATTGGTCGGCAGCCCTTCCACAGTTCCCGTCACCGCGCCGTCAGCAACCGCCAAATGGAATGTGAGCGGCATGCTGCTGCCCTGAAAATCGAACGCCCCCTTCCAGGTGCCCGTCGCGTCCGCGCCATACGCAGTCGCCGACAATGCCAAACACGCAAATAGACCCGCGATCCCGAAGCCCATTTTCATGCAGATCCCTCCAAAGCAAAAACGAGTCTACCACGATTCCACGCAGCTTCGTACGGAGTCGCCAATCCGCTTGATGAGCGACAGCAACACTCAGACTCCTTGTATGAATGCTGTTTGAAAAGGCACGAGTTTAGTTGTGCCGAAATAGTGCAGAAAATCAGAGAACTTTAGCCCCTGAGCCACGTTCTCAAGCCGCCGGAGCGGATTGATGCAACCCGTTCTACTCGCTCCACCTTCGCATCACGAGCGTGGCGTTGATGCCGCCAAATCCAAACGAGTTTGAAGCCGCGATCTCAAATTGATGCTTGATCGCCCGGTTGGGCACATAATCTAACCGACACTCCGGGTCCACGTTCTCAAGATTCATTGTTGGCGGAATCTCCTGGTTCACGAGCGCCAGCACCGTGATGCCCGCCTCCAGTCCTCCCGCGCCGCCCAGCAGATGCCCGGTCATCGACTTCGTTCCGCTGATCTTGAGCCGGTGGCTAAGCGCGTGCTCGCCGAACACCGCCTCAATGGCGTGCGACTCGTTCCCGTCCCCGGCCGGCGTGGACGTCGCGTGCGCGTTGATGTATCCCACTTCTTCGGGGCGGATCCCCGCGTCTTTCAACGCCGCCCTTATGCTGCGCTGCGCGCCGGCGCCCGCCGGTGCGATTCCCGTCATGTGGTAGGCGTCGGCGCTCATGCCGTAGCCAATCACTTCCGCCAGGATCTTTGCGCCGCGCGCCCGCGCAAACTCCAACTCTTCCAGAATCAGAATCCCCGCGCCCTCGCCGATCACAAAGCCATCGCGGTCCCTGTCGAAAGGTCGGCTGGCATGCGTGGGATCGTCGTTGCGCGTCGACAGCGCTTTCATCGCCGCGAATCCGCCTACGGAGAGAGCCGTCACCGCGGCCTCCGCGCCGCCCGCGATCATCACATCCGCGTCGCCGTGCAGAATCATGCGCACCGAGTCGCCGATGGAGTTGGCGCTGGTGGCGCACGCCGTGGCCGTGGCGGAGATCGGTCCGCGCGCGCCGTAACGGATGCTGATCTGCCCGGCGGCCATATTCACAATCGTGGAGGGAATGAAAAAGGGCGAGAGCTTGCGCGGCCCGCCATTCAGCAGATTCGAGTGCTCGCGCTCGATGATCTCGAATCCGCCAATCCCCGAGCCGATAAACACACCGGTACGGTCGGCGATGTCTTCCGTGATTTTGAGACCAGACTGGGCCATCGCCTCTTGCACCGCGGCAAAGGCGTAGTGGATGAAGCGCCCCATCTTGCGCGCTTCCTTCTTCTCGACAAATTGGAGAGGGTCGAAGTTCTTAACCTCGGCGGCAAACGTGACCGGGAAACCGGTGGCGTCAAAACTCTGGATGGGAGCCATTCCGCTGGCTCCGGCCAATAGCTGCCGCCACACCTCGGTTGCGGTGTTCCCCACGCCGCATAGAAGCCCCAGGCCGGTGACTACGACTCTTCGCGATGGTGCCTGGGTCAATGCTTACTTGCCGCCTTTCGCGTTTTTCTCGATGTAGTCGATGGCGTCCTTCACGGTCTTGATCTTCTCCGCATCCTCGTCGGGAATCTCCATGTCAAACGCTTCCTCGAACTGCATCACCAGTTCGACCACGTCGAGCGAGTCGGCGCCCAGATCTTCCTGAAAGCTTGCGCCGGGTGTCACTTCCGCTTCGTCCACCTGCAATTGCTCGACGATGATCTGCTTTACCTTTTCTTCAACGGCCATGCGTGCTTCTCCTCTTTATGATTGGGAACTCAAGAAAAACGCTCCGGGGACTGGAACCACCGTTCCGCCCCGCGAGCCTACCATACCGGCCCGCGGCTGGGAAGGACAACCACCGCGCCCAAAAAATGCGCATGGCCCCGAAACTTCAAGTCTAACGGCAGGACCCCGGGGTGTAAAGCTGTGCATCCGGGGGAAACGATTGAAGAAACAGGGAATTGGGGGCAAGCGGCAGGGAACAGTTCCGGCTCCGCGAAATGCACAACCCGAAGGCGTATATTTGGCGAAGAGGGCGAGGCGAAAAATGATGCAGGCGTGGATTGCCGGTGTAGTTGCGGCAGCGGTCGGAATCCTGGTGGGATATTTGCTCCGGAATTTGTTGGCAGGCTCCGAAAGGGCACTACTGGACGGACGGAATCGCGAATTGACGGACACGCTGAACGCGACCAGCAATCAGTTGATGCAGCGAGACGGTCAGATTCTCGACTTAACGCGGCAGAATAGCAAACTGGAGTCGGACCTCGCCAATGAAAAAGGAAATGGTGAACGACTGACGCAACAATTCAAGCTGCTGGCGAACGAGATTCTCAAAGAGAATTCGAAGACCTTTTCAGAGGGCAGCCAGAAGGACCTGGGAAATCTTTTGACGCCGCTTCGACAGCAGATTGAAGATTTCCGCAAGAAGGTTGAGGAGGCGCAAGTCGATTCGAAGACAAGTGTCGCTAAAATGGAGGGCTTGATCGGCAACCTCGGTAGCCTCAACCAGCAGCTCGCCGAAGAAGCAAAGACCCTAAGCACGGCGCTGCGCGGCTCGGCTAAAGCGCAAGGCGATTGGGGCGAATTCATCCTCCGCGATCTGCTTGAAAAGGCCGGGCTGCGTGAAGGAGATCAATATAGCTTTCAGCAGACATTTACCGGCCTCGAAAACGAAGACGGAGCGCGGGCGAAATCGGCGCGCACAGACGTCATCGTCTACCTGCCGGGCGGGCGCAATCTGGTGATCGATTCAAAAGTCTCTCTGACGGCCTACACCGATTATGTAAATGCTCCAGCAGACGCCGATCGCAGCGCTGCGCTCAAGCTCCATCTGGCCAGCGTGCGGGGTCACGTGGCAGGCCTGGCCAAGGCCGGCTATCATCGCCTTCCCGGTCTTGAAACTCCCGATTTCGTGGTGTTGTTTGTGCCGATTGAGCCGGCGTTCCTACTCGCCCTTCAGAATGACGCTGCGCTCTGGTCCGACGCCTATCAACAGGGAATTCTGCTTGTCGGGCCCACAACCCTGCTTTACATCATTCGTATCGTCAACGTGCTTTGGCAACAGGAACTGCAGGCGCGAAGCGTCAGAGACGTGATGGATCGCGGAGCCGAGCTCTACGACAAATTTGTGAACTTTGTCGCGGATCTGGAGGCAGTGGGCAAGAGCCTGCGAGCTGCCGATCAAAACTATAGCTCTGCGATGAAGAAACTGAGCGAAGGGCGCGGAAATCTTGTGCGCCAGGTAGAGATGCTTAAAGAGTTGGGAATCAGAACAGGCAAATCATTGCCGCAAAACCTGCTGGACTCAGCAGCAGTCGAAGAGCCCAGCTTGGCCCTCGCCGCAAGCGCAGACGACAATGGGCAAACCGAGCCGTAGCGCCGGTCTCCTGACCGGCTGTCGTGTGGTCCTCCCCGCCTGCACCCGTCGACGCTAGATCACGAAATTACTGAGGAAAGGCTCGGACTTTCTGCCAGACCTACTGCGGCGTCTGCGCCGGTGGTGCCGGTGGCGCCGGTGGTGCGGGCGCTGCGGGCGCTGCCGGAGCAGCCGGAGCGGCAGGTGCGGCGGGCGCTCCTGCCTGCGCGCGCTTTAACGTCAACTGCATGCCGGGGAAATCTCCCGAATCCGATTTCGTCGTCATCTTGATCTCGTCGCCATCCACCGTGCAGTCGTGGTGAATGGTCATCCCGTTGAACGTGACGTCGAACGTCAGCTTGTCGCCGTCCACCTTGCCGTTGCTGATGTCGATCGGATCGCCCTGCGGACCCTGCACCGTGCCCGTCAGCTTGTCGCCATCCTGCTTGAAGGTGAAGGTGAGTGGAAAACTGTTGCCGTCAGGCGTTTTCATCTCGGCCGACCAGGTGCCCGTCACATCGGCGGCACGCGCGTTTGCCGCAGCGAACGTCATGGCCAATACAGCGCATAGATAAAGGAGTTTCTTCATGCATACCTCTCTGCCGTTTGCACGGTGCAACCCATAATACATGGAAGAGCCCTGAACCGGACAGCATGGATTTCACACCGAAAACGCCATGTATTGTAGGAGCCTTAAGAACGGCCTGAATGAATTCGAGCGCCCTACTTCACACCGCGGTAAATCTCTGACCCTGCCAGCAAATACGCGCCAACCCCATAAACATAGCTCGAAGTTTCGCTGTAGGCCCCGGGCGCCGCGCCCACCGGTTGAATCGAGCCCAGACGCCCGTCTGCATAAACGTGTGTGAGCATCCCGGCCCATGCCTTTTCCACCGCGGGCCAATAAGTGGCCCGGTCGAGAATCCCTTCATTCGCGCCCCATGCCATCGCATACGCAATGAAGCCGCTCCCGGAGTTCTCCGGCAGCGGATACGAATCGGCATCGAGCAGTCCGGGCCGCCACAGTCCATCCTTACCTTGAATTGAAAGCATCTCCGCCGACATCTCTTTGAGCAGCGCAACAAATTTCGGCCGCAGCGGAGAATCGGCAGGCAGCTCCATAAGCACACGCACGATCCCGCCCATCACCCAGCCGTTGCCCCGCGACCAGAACAGCGGCTCGCCGTTCTTTTCGTGTTTATCGAGGAAAGTCGCATCGCGGAAGTAAAGATGCTTTGAGTTGTCGTAGAGCAGATTCGTCGCAATGTCCCATTCGTGGTCCATGTAGGTGAGATATTTTTGCTCGCCGGTAGCCCTCGCCATGTCGGCGTAAACAGGCGGAGCCATGAAAAGCGCATCGCACCACCACCAGAGCGGACGCTTGGGATCCGTAGGATCGGGCGTAGCCATCTCGGTGTCGAGCCGCGCACGCATCGCCTCCATCATTTTTGGATCATTGTGCAGGAAATATTGCTCCATATACATTTGGCCCACGGCCTGGTCGTCCGCATGCATCACCCGCGGTCCCGGCTGCCATTTGAGCTGTTCCGCAATCCCCAGCATCGCCTGCTTGTATTTGTCGCCGGCTACCTTGTCGGGAACGGCCATGAAACCGTCGTAGAGCGCGGCCCACGTCCAGTCGGTTTGCGGTTCGGCAGGCATGCGGCCCAGTTGCCAGTCAGCCACGAGCCTCATTGCCTTGGCCAGGTCGCGCCGCGTGAGCTTCGGTGAAAGGTGCGCAAGCGGGCCCGGCGTCGAAAGCGTATCACCCGGAGTGGCAACCGGAGCCTTCCTCTCCTGCGCGTTCGCTGTGGAGAGTGACGAAAGCAGAATTAGCGGGCTGGCTAAAGCCAGAGCGATGTGACCATGAAACCGAAACTGCATCGAGCAGTGTGTGCGGGGCTTCATCAGAGTCTCCATATGATTAAAAGATATGTCCCGGATGATTGTAGGACGGCGCAGCGGTGGTGGTCATTTGTGAGGCTCTGTGCGGGCCGAGAGGCTCGCATTCGCTGCTGCGACCGGGCCGGGAGGCCTGCGCCACCTCAGAACCTCATCTGCACGCCCAGCTCAATCTGCCGTTCGCGATAGAAGTCGGATCCGTTGATATTCAGTGGCTGCCCGAACGCCGGCAGCGGCGTTCCCGTGCCGCTTGTCGTCGTCGTCCCGCAACTGGCGTACCCAATCGTATTGATGGTCAGGTAGCAAAGCGTCGGCGGCGTCCCTGATGCCCCGCTGTTCTCAATCGAGTAGCCGTTGGTTTCGAGCTCCGTCACGTTCTGGTGATTGAAGAGATTGAAGCTCTCGGCCAGCACTTCCAGCTCCCGCATTTCGCCCAGGTTGAAGCGTTTCGCCAGACGAAGATCGGCCTTCCACATGTTCGGATAGCGGAAGGTGTTGCGGCCCATGCCATACACGCGGTTGTCGCCGCCGGATCCGTTCATGCCCGGCCCGAGGCCGGCGATCGCGGCGCCGGTTGCCGTGAACTCCTCGGCCAACGAACCCGAAGTGCGCATCGTGTACGGCAGCCCGCTGCGAAACTGCCCGATGCCAGAAAGCATCCAGCCGTTGCCGGCTTGGCCCGCAAATCCGCGCAGTTTCCACGGCGCGCTCAAAATGGCCGTCACTGCGGCGGAGCGCCGCACATCGAGATTGCTCGTACCGTATTCCTGGCTGAAGTTGGCGGGGTCGAGCACATCGCTGCCGGCCACCAGCATCGTCTCGTTGGGATTCCAGTCCATCGCATGCGCGTAGGTGTAGTGCGCGCGCACGCTCAAGCCGCGACGGCTGTCGCGACTGATCCTCACCATCGCCGCCTCGTAGGTGGAGTTGGCACGGCTCATAATTTCAGAAATCTGCTGGTAATCCGGATTGAGCCGGCCGGCCGTGCCGTTGGGCGACGAAGCAGACGGCCACGTAGCGTAGAAAGGAACCGTGATTTGCGTCTTCTTGATCGGCCCTTTGCCGGTGGGATCCTTCACATTGTAGGTAATCGTTCCGGGATTGACCCCTGGCTCAAAGTTGGTATCGATAGCGACTGGCAGCCGGCGTCCCAGGCTCAGCATCGCGCTCGCCGTCACTTCAACGTGGGCCGGCAGTCGTTGTTCAACTGCTGCCACAGCCTGGTGCACTTCAGGATTGCGAAAGTTGCGCGCGAACTCGACTGCTCCAGGCTTCACCACGCTTGCAGGCTGACCGGCGAACACATACGGGAATGGCGGCGAACCTCCCGAGCAGAACTGGCAGTCGTCCGAGGGCCGCATGAAAAAGCTGAGATCGCCGCGGAGCGACCCCGTTTGTGTAAGCGCAGTTTCAGCGGTTGCGTTCTGCGTGCGCTCGTAATACATCCCGTAGCCAAGGCGAAGCACCGGCCAGCGGCTCTTTGCCGCGCCAATGGCGAGGCTTGCGCGCGGACCCCAATTGTTGCCGGGCGATGGCAGACTTTCCGTCAGCTGCAGTTCGGAATTAGCAAGCGCAGCCATCGGCGGAGGCATCTGCTCGCGCTCCCACCGAAGCCCTGCGGAGAACACGGCGAGCTTGCCCGGCTGCCACTGCGTCGTGATGTAGCCGGCCCAGTCGTTGGTGCTCAATTGCCAATTCGTCGGGCCCATGGTTTGCGAATAATACGAATAGCACGGCTGCGAGCCGAATTTTGTGTCTGTGGTGCCGCAGTTGTGCGGGCTGCGCGGGTCAAGCGCGTCGGCCAGGCCGAATCTCTGAAATGCCAGCGCATCCGAAATGAAGCTGGCCACGTTCGCGTAGTGATACGTGCCAGTCTGGTTGCGCAGCAGGCTGGTCGCGTCTGCATCGTGATCGAGCTCGACGCCGGCCTTCACCAGCAGATGGCTGTGCGCCCAATTTACCATCTGCTCGCCGTGATAGTCCCGCTCGTCAGGATAGCTGCCCTGGCCAAAGCGCGAAGGATTGCCGATGGTGAATCCGTAGCGCGAGTCCACAACAATCTGCGGCAACTGCCCCCAGGAATTCCCGCTCAAAAATGACTGCTCAAAACTCGAAGGCGTACCTGGCCGGTCGCTCATCACCGCGCGCCCCGCCGAGCCCTGCGTCACGGCGAGCAAATTCGGCGTAAGATAAGCTTCCCATCGCGCCAGCAGCCATTCCTCCTGTGCTTTGCCTGAGCCAAAACTGTGGTTGCCGTAAGTCGCTGAAACGCGCGAAATCCCTCCGCCGTTCGAGTTCGATTCAGCGCCGGTGCCTTCCAGCGTGAAGCGCTGCCGCTCGGTCGCCTGCCAATCGATGCGCGCAAAACCCACCCACTGCGCGGTGGTGCGTGGCGCGGGCCCAAGCAGTGCCGCCAATTGTTCAAGGCCCGCCGGCGCATAGCCGGCGCTCGCCACGCCAAGGTAATCGTTAAATGCCTGGTTTTGGCTCTCGCCAAGTTGTGCGCTCAGCAACGTAACCGGCGCGCTGGTCGGTTCCGGCAGATTGAAAAACTCCGTCGGATCCTTCACCGTTGCCACTCCCGGATCGTTACGGTGCGAGCTGTCAATCGCGCCGAACCAGAAAAGCTTGTCGCGTCGGATGCGGCTGCCCATGCCGAGGCTCATCACGGTTTCATGATCGGGCGGAGTATACGGCGCGGCAGCGAACTTCGGCGCTGCGGCAGTTCCCGTGTTCCCCACCCACTGCGTAAAGGGGTTGCGCGCGCCCCACGTGTTCTGCCTGTCGAAGAGAGAGCCCTGGCCGTGCCATGCGTTTGCGCCGCTCTGCGTTTCAACGGTGGTGCGCCCGCCTGCTGAACGCATGCCTTCGGCCTCCACATTCCCGGCAGCGGTTGTCACTGCACGCACGGCCGACTCGCTTACGCCCAGGCCACGCCTGGCGCTCCAGGCCTGCCCCATCGGGCTTTGTCCGCCGCCATTCTCGTCTTGCTGGTTTGAGGCGTGCGAGCTCACACCCGCTGAGGCAAAAGCCAGCCGCGTATTCGCACCGTCGATGTTGATCTCTGCGGAGCTTTGCGCGCTGCGGAATGAGAGCTGCGACGAGTCAGTTGCACTGCTCGAAGCCGGCGCATCGAGCAAGAAATCTTGCCAGCGGCGTCCGCTTGCTGGCAACTGCCCCAGTTGCGCGGCTGTTACCGTGGTAGCCACCGCCGGCGTAACAGGATCAGGCTGCTCTGCCGCAGCCGCAACGGGCGCGAGGTCCGGTGCGATGCGCGCCGCTAGCGGAAGCGTGCGCGGTAAAGTGAGCGCCAACGCAGGCTGCACCAGCACAGATTGAGTTTCCAGCGCCGCTTGTTCGCGCGGACCAAAAGCACGCGGCACTGGCCTCGAGGGAAATCCTACTTCAGGCCGCAATGAAGTCTGCGCAGGAGAAGTCGGCTCCGCCGGCGTGCGAGTCACGTCCGCTGAGCGTGCGGGTGCCAAAATCATCATCCGTGGCGATTCGGCGCTGATCAACGCCGTAAGCGGCGGATTCGATTCCGCGATCTCCGGACGTTCGACGACGACCGGCGGATTCTGCGAGGCCAGCCTCAAATGATCCAGAGTTTCTGAAGCGTGCGCCGCGACAGGTGTGACGTTCCTCGCCACAGCCGCAACCGGCAATTCAGTGGCCTGAGCAGAAGGCGCCATCGCCGCCGTTGCCGACACTGCGGCCATTGCAGGCGCGAATGCAGACATCGCCCTCGACCCAGCGGCCTCGATCACCGCCGCCGCGGCCGGCTCAAGCTGAATCGCCAGTTGCAACCGTGCTTCCGCTCCGCCGCTAACCAAGATCCCCTCCAGCCGACCGTGACCAAGCTGCGCAGCATCCGCCTCCAGCGTGTATGTGCCGGCCTCGAGCGAATCAAAATGAAATGCGCCGTTCCTCGCCGTGATCGCGCGAACCTCGGCGCCAGTTGAGGGGTTGCGCAAAATCACGGCCACGCCGCCAAGCGGCGCCGAATGCAGATCGGTAAGCCGGCCGGCTACGGAACCCATGCGCGTGGAGGAAACCTGGATCGAACGCGCTCGGCGAACATCGTTCGCGCCAGACTGGGCCGCGGCTGCGCAAACGCCCAGCGCCAACGCCGCCAATATGAAACGCCAGTTCTGCCGTGCCTCTGCCATGGCCCGCACTGCTCGAGGCAGATCCTGGGAGTAGAAATGAGTTTCGTTGCCGTTCCGCTCTGGCGGCGAATCCGGCCAAGGACCCGAAAAGACGCGCCTTTCGCTGTCCGATGAGTGGCTGAAAGAAGATTGGGAGCGATTCTATGCTTCCCGGGCGCAACCTCAAAGTAACGTGCATCACAAGAGCATGTTCTTTCTTGGAATTCCAGGCATCGAGCCCTGCCGCCGCGCTTTTGCAGCAGTCGGCACAAATCCCGCGCACCATCGGCTTGCAGGCCATCGACCCGCAGAACGGTCCGATACACTGAAAACACGGAGTCGCTGACGTTTCACGGCGAATCTGCCTTTTGATCCACGCTGGGCTGGCTGATCCCTGACCCCTGAATCCCATGTTCATTGACGAAGCCAAAATCCGCGTAAAAGCCGGCGACGGCGGCAACGGCTGCATGGCCTTCCGCCGCGAAAAATTCGTGCCCCGCGGCGGCCCCTCGGGCGGCGACGGCGGCCGCGGCGGCGACGTCATCATGGAGTCGAGCCAGCGGCACAACACGCTGATCCATTTCCGCTACAACCCGGAACACAAGGGCCAGCGTGGCGAGCACGGCATGGGCTCCAACTGCACCGGGCTGGACGGAAAATCCACCACGTTGCAGGTCCCCGTCGGAACGTCCCTCTACGACGCGGAGACCGGCGAGCTGGTCCACGATTTTCGCGAACCCGACGAGCGCATCGTCATCGCCAAAGGCGGCCGCGGCGGGCGCGGCAACCAGCACTTCGCCACCAGCACGCACCAGGCTCCGCGCGAGCACGAATTGGGCCGCCCGGGCGAGGAGCGCGCCTACCGGCTCGAGCTGAAGTTGCTGGCCGACGTGGGGCTCGTCGGTTTTCCCAATGCCGGCAAATCAACGTTGATCTCGCGCATCTCCGCGGCCCGGCCCAAGATCGCGGACTATCCATTTACCACCCTCGAGCCGAACCTCGGCGTCGTCACGGTAGGCGAGGAGCCGGACCAGCAATCGTTCGTGGTCGCCGATGTGCCGGGCCTCATCGAGGGCGCTCACCTGGGCTCGGGCCTGGGAGCGCAGTTCCTGCGCCACATTGAGCGCACGCGCGTGCTCGCGCACCTGGTCGATGTGTCTGACGATTCGGGAAGGCCGGACCCGGTTGAAGATTTCCGCGTGATCAACAACGAACTGGCAAGCTTCAGCTCTTTGCGCGATGGCGCAGAAGATCATCCCCTGGCGAATAAGCCGATGATCGTCGTCGCGACCAAAATCGATGTGGCGAACCCGGCGAAGTTAAAAAAGCTCGCCGCGCACGCCAAGCGCCGCAAGCTCGAGTTCCACGCCATCTCGGCGGTCACGGGCGAGGGAATTGAAGAGCTGAAGTGGGCGCTGGCCAAAGCGGTTTTAGGAAATGCTGTAGGGGAAGGCCACGGCACCAAAGTCGGCGCGACCCCAGGGAGCGACGACTTTGCACTCACACGAAAACCTCACACGATTTCCTAGGTTGTATCGACATATAGGGGTGTGCGTCGTTGCGAGTGAAAATCGGGTCAGACAAGGCTTTCCTTCGCGCCGGAGGCGCAACGGTGGTTAGCCCCGCGCTTCAGCGTGGGGAAATGGGCCAACAAATAGCCGTCAGCCCCGTAGGGGCGGCGCAAACGGCGAAATGATCATTAAGAATGTCGTTCATGCAACTGCCCGGTCCAGGCGGCCACGGGTCCCCACGACTCCTTTCTTCCTGATAGAGCAAATCTTAGTCACCTAATCGAGCATTTTTTACTCGCACCAGCCGCTGGGCGGGAGGGATTGCCTGTGTCCTCAATCGATTCCGGTTTGGAATGCCGCATGCATCTAATACCTGAACAGGGCCTGAGTGTCGTCGGGCCCCCGGCGAATTCAAACTGGGGAGGGTTTTTCCTCATGCAAGCTCTCAAGCGCGATCTCGCAATCGGCATCGTTATCTGCGGATTAACGCTGATGCTGGTGATGGCTTGGGGCGGTCCCTTCACAAGTTCACCCTATGCCCAGGATCAACAGCAGCAACCGCAGACGCAACAGTCGCAGCAGCAACCGGATCAAAACCAGAAGGCAGGTATCTTCACTGGAACCATTATCAAAGATGGTCACCAATACGCTCTTAGCGACGCATCCGGAACCATCTATAAACTCGATGATTCCGAGCGCGCCAAACCCTATGAAGGCAAACCGGTCAAGGTGACCGGAGAGTTCGACGGGCAAGCCAACGTCATCTACGTTGAAAGCATCGAACCCGCAAAGGGGTGAGCGACACGCTCGCTCCTTGCGCGGCCGGCCTTAGATAAAGAACGACCAGAAAGCATAAAGCAACACGTAGAGAAGAGAACGGACCCAAACCGGGCGGAGGAGGGGATTGTTGTGTGCTTTCCTCCGCGCGGCGCATTTCATGGACGTCTGGCTAGGTGCGGGGATCAATTAATTTAGGCGGGCGAACCCAAGCCCTGCAACCGCGCGGGAAGGCGCCGGCTGCAAGGTAGCATTACGGGTCTGACCCGGAAGCGCGGGGCCCAGACGTTTTGAGAAGCGAACCAACCATCTCAGGGGTGCCCCAGGTCCCGATTTTGGGACTTGGGAACCACAATAGCTCGCGCTAAGTCAGGACCACAACAGCATCGAATCCCGAATCCTTGCGCACCGTGGTTGATGCTTCTCCTGCGTTTACTTTCCTTCCCCCTGCCAAATCGCTTCCATCTGCTCCAGCGTGCGCCCTTTGGTTTCGGGCACCACTCTCCACATGAACAAAGCCGCCAGAACCCCCATCACTCCGTAAATCCAATACGCGAATCCATGCTTGAAGTGATCCACCAGGTAAGGATTGTTGTCGAGAATCGGGAACGTCCAACTGACCAGGTAGTTGGCGATCCATTGCGCCGCGACGGCTACGGCCATGGCCTTGCCGCGAATCTGGTTGGGAAATATCTCGCTTAAAAGCACCCACGTCACCGGCCCCCAGGAAACCGCGAAGCCCGCCGTGTAAGCCAGCATGCAGACCAGAGCGACCATGCCTTTGCCGCCGATCCAGAAGTCCATGCCCAGCGCGATCATGCTTACGGCCATCACCAGCGCTCCGATAATCTGCAGCGGCCTGCGTCCAAAATAATCCACGGTCAAAATCGCAACGATGGTAAACAGCAGGTTAACCGCACCTACAATGATGGTCTGGAACAGCGAAACGTTCGTGGTCAGCCCCATCCCCTTGAAAATATCCGTCGCGTAGTAGAGCACCACATTGATGCCCACGAACTGCTGGAACACCGACAGCATCACGCCGATGAACACCAGCAGCACCCCAAAAGAAAATAACTTGCCGGAGTGATGCCCGCTCAGCGACGCGCGGATTTCAGAAATCTCTCTTGCGCCTTCCTCCGGCGTTACCAGTTTGGCCAGCACCGCGCGCGCGCCGCTCTCGTTCCCCTTCAGCATCAGGAAACGCGGCGTCTCAGGCACCAGGAACAGGAGAATCAAAAACAGGCCTGCAGGAATGGCGCCGGAAAGAAACATGTAGCGCCAGCCAATCGAATTCAGCCACGCATCGCCGCTGCCCGATTTGGAAATTCCGAAGTTGACAAAGTAAATGATCAGCATGCCGAAGATAATGGCGAACTGGTTCCACGCCACCAGGTTTCCCCGCACCTTCGGCGGCGCGATCTCCGCGATATACATCGGCGACAACATCGACGCCAATCCCACGCCGATGCCGCCAAGAATGCGATAGAACACGAAATTCGCCATGTACCCTGGCCCGCCGTGGCCGATTGGAGCAAATGGAAACTCCGGCGCCGACGCGCCCAGGGCAGAAATCAGGAACAGCACCGCGGCAATGATCAATCCCCGCTTGCGGCCCACGTTGGTGCTCACCCAGCCGCCAATCAACCCGCCGATGATGCAGCCGATCAGCGCGCTCGAAACCACAAAGCCCAGCAGCGAGTTTGCGGCATTAGCCTGCGCCGGATTCGCCAGATCTGCGAATCGCGGATCAATGAAATAAGCCTTCAGGCTGCTCACTGCGCCGTTAATGACGGCCGTGTCATATCCAAAAAGCAATCCGCCCAATGTGGCGATAAGGGTCAGCAGAACCACGTACGGATTCAGTCGCGACATAAACTCCTTGCAGCAAATCGATTTTCGCCAGTGTACTACTGGGGGGCGTAGATCGAGAGATGAGCAGCTCGGATGGTCCAGTCGCAAGCGAGGTCAGGGTGACTCCCTGATGCGATACGCCGCGGATGCCGCATCTCCTGCTTCAGTCGCGTTCAACCCTGCTCCTCGCACGCTGAAGCCCAGGCCTTCAAAAATGCCGCAACTTCATTTGGTGGGCGGATCCAGATATCGGCAATCGTTCTTCGGTACTCTTCGCGAACCAGGACGTTGAGGCCGCGGCCGTGCAACGCTCCAAAAGCGTCCTCATCAGGAGTCTCGCCTCCGAGGTAAGCGACGGCCGCTGCGGGCCCGCTTTCCGATAACACGGCCTGCACCGCGTCGCCTCTGTTCCTGGCGCCGGCTGTGATCTCGATTCCGCCATCAAACGGCATGAGGCGCATGCCCTTGCGGCGTTGGACCATTGACCATGCGTGGAGAATCCGGCGTGTCAGTTGCCCGGCAAGCTCCTCGCTGCCGCGCCAATGGACCGCGATGGAAGCGAACTTCCGCTCGGCGAATTGCCCGAGGCCATCATTGAGCAAAAGCTCTGTCACGTCGGCAATGGCCTGCAACGATTCCGCGGCCACTTCCGGTTTATTCAGTGAGCCGTCAGCCTGAAGGCGTTCCAGTCCGTGGCACCCCCAGATCTCGACATCCTGCAAGTGAAGCAACCGCGCAGCGCTTAACGCCGGCCGACCGGTGACAATCACCAGCCGTGTTCCGGTGGCCTGCTTCAGATGTTGCAGTAGCGGAAGCAACCTCGCATACGGCGCCGCACACTCGCGATCCATTGAAAACGGCGCAAGCGTTCCGTCGTAGTCCAGAATCAGTACGCGCCTTTCTGCGCGTGAAATGCCCTGCCAAAAATCCGATACCTTCTTGTCCATGGCGGGCGAAGCGCCATGCACACCAAACGTCTTCATCAAATCCCTCTTCAAGATCCGGTTGCTCAGGATTGGGGATCCTGAGTCGCGCCAAAGTTAGGGGTCTTTCGCGTGAAGGATGCCGCGGTCGGCGGCAGAGGAAATCTAGCAAAGCCGTGCGCCGTAAAGATCGAAAAGAGGTAGTGAGGTGTGACTCAGGATCGCTCGGCGTTTCATTCGAGCTCGGGCGCTGAACCGCACGTTCCGTGTTCCGCAAAGTTCAATTCTCACTATGCCGAACGA
>Ga0209517_10000894_pt1 | contig 48430 bp, 43 predicted proteins | sample PeaSoiMetSII2010_FD_187695 | JGI IMG/M metagenome (GOLD analysis project Ga0209517, IMG submission 187695) | Peat soil microbial communities from Weissenstadt, Germany - SII-2010 (SPAdes) (version 2) | ecosystem: Environmental > Terrestrial > Soil > Wetlands > Peat | place: Germany...
CCCGTGCACCACCAGCCGCGACGCCTCCTGCGCCAGCCCGTGCACCACCAGCCGCGACGCCTCCTGCGCCAGCCCGTGCACCACCAGCCGCCGCGCCGCCGCCACCTCGACCGGCGCCGCCACCACTTCGTCCGGCACCCCCGCCCGAGAAGCCGCCTCCACTGGCAGTTCCCCCACGATTGAAACCGCCTCCGCCACCACCGCCACGCGAGGCGCCTCCTTTTCCACCCCCGCCACCGCGCGAGACGCCTCGTCCACCGCCACCGCCGCCTCGCCCGCCCCCGCCCCCGCCTCGGGCGGCATTGACGTCAATCGCAAGAAACAGGACAAAAAGAATAATGGTGGACACGGAAATCATGATTTTAGATATGTTGTGTTTCATTGATTGCCTCCCTTCTTTGTTTGCAGCTTCTTTTTTGCCGGTTCAGGCACGGACGAAGCTATCTGCGCAAGAAAAGGAATCTGCCGGGCATCTTCAGGTGGAGAAAAAACGAAGAGTTGGTCCGAAGGGTTGGGGGACAGGTTCCAGTCTGACAAATTCGCCCGGAACTGTGGCTGTCCTTTATCATGTTTATAGGTAATTACGATGCGGCGTGGGAGCGGGTCACCTTTTGACGGCACCCAGATCTGGAAATCCACGTCATCGGTCCGAGCCGCAAGTTGAACACACGGGACATCCATTATGGCGGTCTGTTCGACGGTTTCGACTGAGCGAACCCTGTTTTCTATCTCCAAAGGCAGCCTTGACACGAACATCATAGCCAAAGGTAAACGCATCCCGAGATCCTTGAGGAGATAGGTCACGGCGCCGTCCAGGTCACCCGGACTGGAGGCTTTAGCATAGACCTTGTCTTTTTCGTTATAGATGATGATATCTTTTCCATCAAAGATCGCCAGTCCCTTTTGGCCATCACTTCTTTCGATATCCGACCGAAACCGATCCGGACGCCGAAGAGTGACTTTTCGGATCTCCCCGAACTCGATTTTCTGACCGGATGCCTGCACCGCATCATATCCAGAACGAATCGTTACGCTGAACTGTCCGGCCTTGGAGAGGAAATCGGCAGTTCTATTGAGAAGTGCCCTGGCGTCCTCGCCTGGATTGGAAGATTCCGCAGAACTCTCCTGCGCCCGGGCAGGGCATGTCGCAAGCAGGAAGAGGGTCACTACCAAACACAATCCGCTGAAGAGTTTTTTCCTGATCATGTGTCCTCCTTAATCATTCAATTGAACGTTGTTTCATGTTGAACGCGCTCGTCTTGCCCTTACATCGATTCTTCATAAGTCGGAGGTTGGCAAGAGACCCCTCCGCAACTTTTCGACCATCTCCAAGCCGGTTGTGCGTGCAATATCGCTGAACTTCACCGAGGGATATTCCCTTGGCATCCTGATAACCAGGATGACCAGTAAATACAGATCCGACCAAAGATGCTGAACAAGGTCGGGATGGTTATCCCTTCACTGCCAAACAAGAGACGCCGGGTTGCAGCAAATGCAGGAAGATATCGAACCCCGGTCATCCCTGGCTGACTCGCATTCGCTCCAATATGGAACACAAAACATCACCGGGCGTGAACTTCATTCGCAGGATTGAATGAACCATCTCCGTCCTCCGTCACAGCACGATGAAAGGTTCGGATCGCTTTTGTTCAGAACAAGATCAGATAGGATAAACCCTGGAGCGCGCACTCAATCGCCACGCCCGGTTGGAGAGAACTCTGATAACTAGCGCTAATCTATGGTCGGTGGCAGAACGAGTCAATACCTCGACCCTGCCCTTGGAAAATGATCGGAGTGGGTTCTGCTTTGACCGATAGGGCGAAATTGATACCAGGCGAAAAAGCGAACGAAGAGACGGTGCAAAGGGCTGGAATCTGCTGGATTTTACCCAGATAGGCTTTGATTTAAGGGGGTTGTTGGCGGGATTAGCCCTAATATTTTGGCAAGATTCCAATATATTGGGGTTATGATTCCGAGCCTTGAGGCTTAATTTATCTGGTAGGACGAACTCCAGATACCTCCAGATACATATCAAAGGTTATCTATCGGGTTGTCCACTCGGAATGGCTGACTTCGTTTGAAGTTCCATGCAGAAAACCTTGGAAAATTGGGGGTTGCCAATGTTGTTTAGGCCTTTCACACCGAAGTCTCTTTTGGACAAATTGCAAATCAGATTCTTATTCCACTTATCGGCTGTTCTGCTTCACCCTCCTTGCCAATGTGAGAAAGTCCGATGTGGCCGAAGTGCATAACGGAAATGATTTGAATATGTTAACTCACGTTGCTGAAAGAACAAGTAACATGTAAAGTTACCAAGTTGAGGAATCTCCGCCCTGCTGACGATACGTTCCGTCTACCTCAATCCTAGATGATTTCCACTTGGCTGGCAAAAACCCCGCCACTGACGCCATTGATTTGGGATCATGTCAACCCCTATGGCCGCTTTGAACTTGACCTGAATACCCGTTTTGCCGCTCAAATAATTCAAATGGCCCCTGGTAACACCACTGTTGGGTCTACCCCACGTTAGTGAGCTTCAGCTCAGTCTTCTTCGAAGTGCCCGAAGCTTTACTTCCTTCGGCAATATTCTGGACTCCTGACCGCGCGGCCTGCACCATTGGGTCATTGGTACGGCTGCGCTTTTCGATGTACCGGTCACAAAACCGCATAGTGATGTCGAAAACCAGTTGCGCCACCTGAAAGCTCTTGAGTTTTCGGTAGCCGCCGTGCGTCGGGATTAACGGTTCGTTGGTGGTCATAACATCCTTTCTCCTGCGTAATCCCTAATCCCTAATCCCTAATTGCTCTCGAAGTCTTTCTTTGAGCAAGGAAAACCTCGATTGCGTCCGGTTGTTTTTGATGGCGATCGCGAGTGCTTTTTTCGAACCCACTATCACGACCAGTTTCCTTGCCCTGGTTACGGCTGTATAGAGCAGGTTGCGCTGCAGCATCATAAAATGCTGGGTAAGAAGCGGGAAGACTACGGCAGGGTATTCGCTCCCCTGCGACTTATGAATGCTTATCGCATAGGCGTGAACGAGTTGCTCGAGTTCGGAAAAATCGAATTTTACGCTCCTGCCGTCGAACTCCACCACGATTTCCCCGTCTTCATGGTCGATCCTTCGGATACGGCCAATATCTCCATTGAAAACATCTTTGTCGTAGTTGTTTCTTACCTGCATCACCTTGTCATTTACGCGAAAAGTGCGCCCAGCCGCTTCCAGGGTGACCCCACTCGGATTCAGGGCTTTTTGCAGTACTAAATTAAGATTTTGGGACCCCGCCTCTCCACGGTGCATGGGGCTGAGCACCTGGACGTCTTCCATGGGATCGAGCCCGAAGTGCCGAGGTATCCTCTCGGTACAGATCTCGACGATAGTGTCCAAGGCATGTTGGGGTTCTTCTCTGCTTATAAAATAAAAATCCTGTTTCGCTCCTGCGGCGGCGCGCAGATCCGGGAAGGCCCCCTGCCGAATGAGGTGCGCGTTTGTTATGATTCTGCTCCGGCTTGCCTGCCGGAATATCTCCGTCAAACGCACCACCGGGAATTTGCCCGATTCGATGACATCGCCCAGCACGTTTCCGGGACCTACCGAAGGGAGCTGATCGGCGTCGCCGACCAACACCAGCACCGCATGAGATGGTATAGCCCTGAGCAAATGATTGGCGATTACTATGTCCATCATGGAAATTTCATCTACGATCACGAGGTCGGCGGGAACCGGTTTTTGCTCGTTTCGCTGAAACCCGCCCACTTGGGGGCTGAATTCCAAAAGCCTGTGAATTGTCGCAGCGGGTTTTCCCGTAGCCTCCGAAAGCTTTTTTGCCGCACGGCCGGTGGGCGCCGCCAGGCTGATGCGCGCCCCTATGCGTTCGTATATGGCAATGATCGCCCGCACCAGTGTAGTCTTGCCGGTACCGGGTCCCCCGGTTATCACGAGCACTTTTTCTCTAAGGGCCAGCTTTACTGCTTCTTCCTGAAGAGGAGCCGGCGAAAAATCAAGGCGGTTTCTTACCCAATCGAGACTGCCTTGGATATCGATCTTTGCTCGCAGGCTGCTATACCGTTGGATGGCCGCAAATCGCGCGGCCGCGCCTGTTTCAGAGGCATGCATTGCACTCAGGTAGACCGCCTGCTCATCTCCGAACCGCTCCGAAACGGCAGCAGAGAGCTTTTCCTCCTTAATGCGCTTCTCCGCTTTCAGGCTGCCCAAGGCTTCTTCCAGGATCGACGTTCCAATCTCGAGTGTTTTTCCGCAACGCTCCATCAACAAGGAATGCGGCAAGCAAACGTGTCCCTCTTCGGTGGCCTCATGGAGCACGAACACAATTCCGGCCTCCGCCCTCAGGGGAGAGTCCGCTGAAAATCCGAGGTTGCCTGCCAGTTTGTCTGCGGTAAGAAAGCCAATCCCCTTGATTTCCATTGCGAGGCGATATGGATTTTCCCTGACAATATCGACGGACTGTTGACCATACTTTTTAAAAATACGTGCTGCGAGCGTGGCGCTCGCTCCGTTGGAGCGCAGAAAGATCATCAGCGCGCGGATTTCTCTTTGCTCCTCCCACGCCTTTTGAATCTGCCCTACGCGGTATTTGCCGATCCCTTCGATCTCCAGCAGCCGCTCTATTTGGTCTTCGATGATATCCAGGGTTCTTTCGGCGAAACGTTTTACTATACGTTCGGCCATCTTGGGGCCGATGCCGCGTATGAGGCCCGATCCCAGGTATTTTTGGATTCCGGCAACTGTTGACGGCGCGCTTGTCTCGTAGCGGTCGACCTTGAACTGTCTGCCGAAACGGGCGTGCATACACCATCGCCCTTCCATAAGAAGGCTCTCGCCCGGGCACAGCGACATAAAGTTTCCTACAGCGGTAACCAGGTCCCGGTGTCCTGTCGCCCGAACCTTGATCACACTGTACCCGTCTTCTTCGCTGGTGAAGGTGACCCTCTCGACCAGACCCTGGAGCTTACCCTCTATATCTTTCATTGAATTCAGTCTATTCTTCTCCGCGTTTCCATTTTGCAAAAAATTAACAAAAGAGTCCGGATGTTGTATATTTTATTATGATAATGTTCTTGAAACTCCTATAATTTGTTAATATACAGTCAAAGTGGGGAAGCAAAATCAAAACTTTTTGATCAAAGGTTTTTGAACCGGGTCTTCCGTTTAAAATTTAGAGGTCCCCAATTTCGGCCAGCGGAGGGGTTGCCTATGTCCCTTTATATTAAAACCGACGATTATCACAAGCACGGAATAAGCAAGTATTCCGATCCAGCCCTGATCCGGGCCGTAGTGCAAAAAGAGCTTAACATAGACCGGGTCTTCGTTTCATTTGTAAATAAGCATGAATATATCAGGGTGGATTTTCTCCGGCCAAGACCACACCGCAGATTCAACAGACGGCCTGGCAGGCGCGCGTCCGCGAGGTAATCCGGGACGCCTTCGGGCGTCCCTCTTTTTTTGCTTCTGAGGTACCTTCCCGACAAATTTAATCGCGGATCTTTGTTTAGGGGTTTTCCGGAATACGAGGGGGAGAACCGGGCTGTTTTTCGACCTTAGCCTTTTGCCTTTTTACTTTTTATTTGTGCTTCTTTATGGCGTAATCCTTGGGAACAGTGAATAGCCCAGGGTCCAGGGACTTTTCCTCAACTTTTTTGAGAGTGCTTTCAACGGTTCCTCCCATCACATGATTGACGGTATAAACTGGAAAACCGCCAAGCTTATCGACTATGCCGGCAACATGCATCTGCTTGAGCATCGGATTTCGGTCCGCAATGACTCCCATTTTGGCGCCCAGGCACCTCAGTTCCTTATAGCCCTTCACGTCCTGTGAAACCCAGTACTCTCCATTCACCATTGCAATGTGTACTTTATACTTGCGGCACTTGTATCCGGCGATGTTTTTCAACTCACCTGTCCTGGTGATCTGGATTCCCATCATTGAACCTATCATTTCGGCCATTTTCTGTTTATCGGCAGGGGCCATGCCGGGAAGCCCGGCCAATTCCGTCAAATTCAGATGGGTGCAGGTTTTCGCTTTAGTGTCGAGAGTGTATAGCTCCATGGAAGAGTAGTCCACTATGAAGACTTTGCTGCCGCCCAATTCCACTCGCGAGGCTGTGGAGGTGAAATAATATTTCTGAATTGAGGTCCCGTTAGGCTGGTGAGGAACATTGGTCGATATGCTTTCGGTTTCCCAGTAGAGATCGGCCGTGGCCGAACGGGCGCATGCTCCGGCAAGCAGCGACGCGACGCCGAGGCACAATAACCATTTCTTAGCCTTCATGCTGTTCCTTCTGCCAGTATGGCAATTCATTCAAGATACAGGGAGATCGAAACGCTGTCCCGACTTCATAGTATCAGGCATTCCAAACGAAGAATCAAGTGCCGGAAGTCCTCTGCCCGGCTTTCGCTTCGGGGTATAACGCCTCAGCCGCATAGAGCTTCATGAATTCCCTGAAAATGATGAGTTTCTGGACATCCTGAGTCCCTTCCCCCAAAGAAGAAGCCCATGCATCCATGGGATATTTGTGAATGGGGTGCTCGAACACGACAGAGGCCGCCCCGAACAGATCCGCTGCCCATTGTCCCACAGCCCTTGCCAGTTCAACCGAAAGGTATTTCGTAATCGATGCCTCCAGCCTGAAATCCAGGCCCTGATCTTTTTGCCAGCATGTCTTCCAAAGCATTAGCCGGACTGCTTCGAGTCTACTGTAAAAATCGGCGGCCTCAAATGATTTCGCCTGAAAATCGATCAATTTGTGTCCGAAAATCTGCCTCTTTTTTGCATGCTCGATGCCGCTTCGGAACGCCCCTTCGGCGGTACCAAGCGTTAGCGCGCTGATAGTGATGCGACTGTTGGTGAAAATTTCGAGCACCTGTTGCAGTCCCCGTCCCCGACCACCGATAATGTTGGCCTCAGGCACAAATACGTCACTGAGCTGAATCCGCGTAAGATCTGACGGGACCCAGACTTCCTTGTGAAGTTTGGAGCGGCTTATTCCTTTTGACGACAGATCGACCAGGAACATGGAAATCCGGCTGTTTCGCGGGGCATCGGGGTCCGAGACCGCCGTAATGAGGGCAAGATCGCTGATATAGCCATTGGTTACATATGATTTGATTCCATTGAGCAGCCATCCTCCCTCCACCTCCCTCGCCGTTGAAGATATTCCTGCGACGTCACTGCCGGCGGTCGGTTCGGTATTGCCGACACAAATCAAAGTTTCGCCTCGAGCGGCTGGAGGAAGGTAGATGTTTTTCTGGTCGGGGTTTCCGAACAGTGTTATTCCCTTTGCGCCCAACGATACATGAACCAGCACAGCCACTCCTACGCCGGGCGATACAATCCCGAGATGCTCTTCCATGAGGGCCTGCTTGAAAGACTGCTGCTCGCGGTATCCTTTGCCGTCCTGTTCAAGCCCCAGCCAATCACGGGCGCCAAGTTCCATGAAGAAGTCTCGGGGTATCTCCTTTTGGGCGTACCATCGACCGAGGTTGGGCGTAAGTCGTTGCGAAATGAACTGCTTGTACTCCCTAAGGTTTTCTTCGAATTCGACGGGTATTCGGAAATCCATATTGAAGCTCCTTTGCAGATGGAATTAAAAGCCGCCTCAGTCTTCCCAATTCCTCAATCCTCAATTCCCTTACTTTTGACTTAATTCGTGGCTGGATTCAGTGCATTTTTCCAGCGAAACCGTAAAAACAGCCGTTGAATCGTGTCTTGAAAAGGAGAGTACGCCTCCCATTTCCTCAAGAAGCTTGAAAGTCGTGGAGATTCCTATTCCCTCACCACCCTCTTCGAATGGAAGAATCATCAGTTCGGGGTCCCATGTCTTTTTCCCCGTGAGCGGGCTTACCATGTCCACATAGATATTGCGCTCGCCAAAATAGGTCTTCAATATTATTTCTTTGTCCGAATCCATCGTTCCCACGGCGTTGCGAATCATTGCGACAAAGACCTGGGTGAGGATAGCCGGATCAACATGGGCCGTTGGCAGATTCGGATAAAGATCCAGATGGATTTGAACTTTATGCTTTTCCAGTTCAGGGCCGACCAGCGCTACGGAATCGGTGAGGATCGCATTCACGTGGCATTCACGTGGCTTCATGTCCACCGGGCGCAAATAATCGTTCAACCGGTTGAGCATTGTTTCGAGCCGTTCAGTCTCATGCAGGATGATCTCGGCCTCAGGGGAGTCGGAATACTTTTTCAGCAGCCGCCGAGCAAAGCCCCCTATTGATACCAGCGGGTTCCTGATCTCGTGAGCGATTTCAGCAGCGGTAGCGCCAAGCGTCTTGAGCTTCTCTCTTTGCACCAGCGCGGCTTGGGCTTTCTTGAGTTCACCTGTACGCTCAAGCACCATCTCTTCCAGATGCTCGCGGTATTTCCGAATCTCCATTCTTGCTATTTTTCGTTGAGTTATGTCCCTGATGATTCCTACATGCCCTCCGAGTGCTCCATCGGGCCCCTCGATACCGGAAAAGGTCCCCTCCACCGGGAAAATCGTTCCATCCTTTTTCTTAAGCTCCCATTCAACTCTTAGAGGCTCATCTTTCATAACGGACGGAGCAAGATGTCCGAACTGGTCAAAACTCTCATCCGAAACGTGAATTATTCTGACGGACTGCCCGATGACCTCTTCTTTCGAATATCCGAACAGATCCAAAAAGGCACGATTGACCGAAACTATATCGCGATTGCCGTCCACCATGAAGATAGCCTCCGAGGTGCCTTCCGCAAGCGTCTTATAAAGAACTTCCGACCTTTTGAGGGCCTCCTCGATGCGCTTTCGCCCGGAGATATCTACTACAAAACCCTCAATTCCGATTAGTTCGCCCTCTTGCGAGTAAATGCCAAGACCCTGCTCCCATACCCATTTTACCCCGCCGTCTGCCGTGCATATTCGATAGATCAATTTGAAAGGATGCCTCTTGGCCAAAGCACTCTCGGTCAGGGACCTGACCATCTCGCGGTCTTCCTCGCAAATCAGGTCGGGAAGCTTTCTTTTTTGACTCAATGCGTCAATAGAGTACCCGGTCAGTTCGACCGCTCCGGGGCTTACGAAATCCAGGGGACACTCTGCCTCACCAATGCAGTGGTAGACCATTCCGGGAAAGTTCTCAAAAAAAGCTGATAAGATCCTTTGGCTGTCCTCGGATACTTTTTTCGACTTCTTTATCGAAGAAATGCTCCTGCTGACGAGCAGATAAATGATCACGGCGGAAGCGCAGACAAAAAACCAGCCTTTGACCGTTTGCACGGCCAACCCAGTCGCGGACCGTCCGAAAATGAAATCCACCGCCCAATCGGATAAAATGATCCAGAGCACTCCAAGGCCGGCATATATCAGAGCTATTTTTAGTCCGCTCCCTGCGCGTGATTTTTCTGGTGTAGTTAGAATCTCTTTTAACAATTCGCGGCAACCTTTCGATTTGCGTTTCCGGACACTCCCCGGCAGTCCATTATTTGTTTGTTGTAAGATTGGCAAGTGGACTTTGCAAGGATTGTCGAAAGCCGGCATGGTTGCTATTGATGGCATTCAGCAGTAGAATGGTGGCCCGAACAATATTGGAACTCACTTTTGAAAAGCCGATCTATATAATATGACTGCTGAACATAATTCATGCGTGATAGAGCCGAGGATGGGCAGACATGAAGAAAAACTGCCCGGCCTTGCGATACTCGTTTTCAGTCCTGAAGACCTTGCTTCATTTTCGGCCTGCTTCCCACAACCTCCTACACTCTCGCACAAGTTTTATCTTTCCAGGGTTTTCACCGCAAGCTATGAGAGCGCACGGATCGCTATTGCCGGTCCTATGCTCGGCGCCCCTCAAACAGTTCTCGTCCTCGAAAGGATGATCGCCCTCGGGGTAAAGAAATTTGTCGCTGTGGGCTGGTGCGGTTCTTTGAGCAGCGCTGTGCGCATCGGCCACATTGTGCTGCCTTCTGCGGCTATTTCCGAGGAAGGCACTTCCGCTCATTATCCGGGCATTGAGTGTGTTCCCTCTGTTGAATTGCTCAATTTACTCAAATCAGCCCTGACCTCGGAAGGCCGGACAATTCATGAGGGCTCAGTCTGGTCAACGGATGCGCCTTTTCGCGAAACATGCGCAAAAGTAAAAAATTTCCAGTCGAAGGGGATTTTGGCCGTCGATATGGAAACATCGGCTCTTTTTTCAGTATCGAAGTTTCGGGGAGTCGAACTTGCCGTCGTACTGGTTGTTTCCGACGAACTTTCGACCCTGAAATGGGTGCATGGATTTAGAAACCCAACGTTCCATGAATCTCGGAAAAGAGTTATAAAATCAACATTGATGTCAACTTGCTGCATGACGAGTGACTGATGACCGATCTCCAGACGATCGACAAAGAAGATCAAGCCGCCAGGATTAAAGATCTTCGCAAACAAATCGATTACCATAATCACCGTTACTACGCCCTCGATCAGCCGGAAATAAGCGATGCCGAATACGACAAGATCTTCCGTGAACTGGTCGATCTCGAAAACACGCATCCCGAACTCATAACGGCTGACTCGCCGACGCAGCGCGTCGGATTTGCGCCAATCGAAAAATTCCTCCCTTTTGGGCATGAAGTGCCGCTGCTAAGCCTTGAAAATGCGATGAACACGGAAGAGGCGCTCGATTTCGACCGCAGGGTGCATAAGCTTTTGGGGGTCGGCGGCAACATCGAATACGTCGCGGAACTGAAAATGGACGGACTTGCCGTCGAACTCGTTTATGAAGATGGGGCACTTATAGGCGCAGGCACTCGAGGGGATGGATTTACGGGCGAAGATGTCTCACAGAATGTAAAGACCATTCGCTCCGTGCCGTGGAGGCTTCTTGGTCCTCCGTCGCAACGAGCGCTCCCGGTCAAACTCGCCGTCCGTGGCGAAGTTTTTATAGAAAAACGCGATTTCGATAAGCTCAACGATCAACGGGCTGAAAGAGGCGAGCCTGTTTTTGCCAACCCGCGAAACGCCGCGGCGGGATCTCTGCGGCAACTCGATCCGTCCATTACGGCCGGCCGGCCGCTTCGCGCATTTTTCTACGGCATCGGAACGCTTATTTCTGAAAAAGAGTTCGTAACACAACTGGAGATGCTCGATCAGCTTAAGCGCTGGGGACTTCCGGTTAATCCCGAGTCACGATTGTGTCACGGCATTGAGCAAGCCCTCAGCTATTACGAAAAATTGGCTGAAGAACGTGAATATCTCCCTTACGAAATTGACGGTGTCGTCATAAAAGTAAATAACCTGGCTTGCCAAAGACAACTCGGGGAGAAATCCCGCAGCCCACGCTGGGCGATCGCCCTTAAATTCAGTCCCGATGAGGCACAGACTCACGTGCTCGATATCGGAGTAAACGTTGGCCGGACTGGAATCCTTACGCCTGTGGCTTTTCTTAACCCGGTCGTGGTAGGCGGGGTTACCGTCAAGCGCGCCACGCTACACAATATCGATGAAATCCAAAGAAAAGATATACGAAAAGGTGATGCCGTTCTCGTTCACAGGGCTGGAGAGGTAATCCCCGAGGTGATCGAAGTTATTAAATCGAAAAGAACTGAAAATGAAGAACCTTTTAAGATGCCGCCGAACTGCCCTTCCTGCGGCGCTCCGGTGGTGCGGCTGCCCGATGAAGCTTTTCACCGTTGCGTCAATCGCAACTGCCCCGCTCAAATCAAAGGTTCGATCGTGCACTTCGCCAGCCGCGATGCCATGAACATAAATGGACTTGGCGAACAGATAGTGTCGCGGTTCATCGACGAAGGCATTATCGGAACCGTTTCAGACCTCTACAGGCTCCGGATGGAAGACCTGCAAAATCTTCCGGGATTTGGCCAAAAATCGGCCCGGAATTTGCTTGATACAATCAACACCAGTAAGCAAACAACGCTTTCCAGGTTTCTGTACTCGCTTGGCATAAGCCATGTCGGCGCCTTTATCGCCGACCTTCTAGCCAGGAGTTTTGGCGATATCGACAAGGTCCGCTCCGCCCGGGTCGAGCAATTGCTCCAGGTGCAGGGTATCGGAGAAAAAGTCGCAAATGCTCTGGCTGCTTACTTCTCAAACCCGGACAACCGCCGATTGGTAGATGAGCTTCTGGATATCGGATTTGTAATTGACAATCCGCCGCCCACCCGTCCGGTTGAGACCGGTTTCTGGTCCGGGAAAACTGTTGTTTTCACCGGAGCGCTTTCCTCGATGACTCGCCAGGAGGCTGGGGAGGCAGTCACGGCAAAAGGCGCCCGCGTTACGGACAGCGTCAGCAAGAAAACCGGCGTGGTCGTTGCCGGCGCGGACCCTGGTTCCAAATTGGCAAAGGCTCAAAAACTGGGCGTAAGGATAATGCAAGAGGATGAATTCATTGGAATGCTAAATGGACACTCTCTTGCTACGGAGGCCTAAATGAAAAAGCGTCGGGCTCACGTCTGGATTACGGGAAGGGTCCAGGGTGTTTTCTTCCGGGCATATACCCGTGACGCCGCAGAACTGATCGGAGTTACCGGCCGGGTTAGAAATCTGCCTGACGGCAGAGTCGAAGCGGTTTTTGAAGGAGAGTCGGACAAGATCGATAAAATGCTGGAATGGTGCCACGAGGGAAGCCCGATAAGCCGGGTCGACGAAGTCGAGGTGCTCGAGGAAGTCTACACCGGCGAGTTTGACCGGCTGCTGATAGAACACTGAGAGGAGATCCAGTGAACGCAGTGAAAGCAGTTCTGCAACGAATCTGGGATTTTTTGGCAGCCAACGATTTTGACTCTCTTCTCGAAGCTTCCCGCAAGCTTGACTGGAGCCACGTCGCCAAAAGCCCCTATACCTGGCTCATCATCGTGCCGTTTCTGATCTTCCTGCTCTGGACCAAAAAGTATAAAATAATTATTGTTATTGCTTCATTCTGTCTTTTCATGCTGCTTATTCAAAAGACACTTTCACATCCCGGCCCAACCTTGGCTTTGGACGATTTGCTGATTTTCCTCGCCGGGGCGATCGCCCTTATCGGATTAAATATTTACATGTTTTTCGTGAGGGAATGAAAAATCCACTACCTCACCGTGACCGGGGCGTCGGCAACTTCGTCTCCGTTAACTCTTTCCTTGAGTTCCTTGCCGACTTTGAAGAAGGGCAATTTTTTCGACGAGACTTCGATCAGCGCGCCGGTTTTAGGGTTTCTGCCTTTGTATCCTTCATAGTCCTTCACCTTGAAACTGCCGAACCCTCGGATTTCGAGGCGATCCGACTGGACGAGCGCCTGCTCCATGCTCTGAAATGTAACGTTGACCGCAATTTCTGCCGACTTCAACGTAATCCCCTCAGCCTTGGCCAATGCTTCTATCAATTCACTCTTAGTCATGACTGTGACTCCTTGGGAAGTAAATCATTGTAGCTTTTCGATAACCTTCATATTTCCCATATATGGACGCAAAACCTCTGGAACAATGACAGTTCCGTCTTCCTGCTGGAAGTTTTCAAGAATTGCCACGAGAGTACGCCCAACCGCCAGCCCAGATCCGTTCAGCGTATGAACCAGGTCTGTACGGCTGCGCCCTTTTCTGCGGAATCGAATGTTTGCGCGCCTAGCCTGAAAATCCTCAAAGTTGCTGCAAGATGAAATTTCCCGGTACGTTTCCTGGCCGGGAAGCCACACCTCTATGTCATATGTCTTGGATGCCGAAAATCCCATATCCCCGGTACAAAGCACAATGACCCTGTAGTGGATACCTAACTCCTGAAGGATCGTTTCGGCATTATTGAGAAGTTTTTCCAGTTCGTCGTATGAAGCCTCAGGCAGGCTGAATTTGACAAGCTCAACTTTGTTGAACTGATGCTGCCTGATCAGACCGCGGGTGTCTTTGCCGTGAGAACCGGCTTCGGAACGAAAGCATGGTGTATATGCCGTATAGCATCGCGGTAAAGCGGATTCCTCCAGGATCTCACCGCTGTGAATATTGGTAACCGGTACTTCTGCTGTCGGCACCAGCCAATAATCCCAGCCATCGAGTTTGAACAGCTCCTCCTTAAACTTGGGCAGCTGCCCTGTTCCCCTCATACTTGCGCTGTTCACCATGAATGGGGGAAGAACTTCGGTATAGCCGTGCCGTCGTGTGTGAATATCGAGCATGAAGCTGATCAGAGCCCGCTCCAACGCAGCGCCGGCACCCCAATACAGAGTAAACCGCGCCCCGGTTATTCTTGCGCCACGCTCGAAATCAAGAATTCCAAGATCCTCACCTATTTCCCAATGAGGCTTCAGTTTGAAATCGAAAGCCGGTTTTTTTCCCCAGGTTCGAACTTCCCTGTTGTCCTTCTCATCCCGGCCAACAGGCACGGAATTGTCAGGCATATTCGGGATTATGAGCAAAAAATCTCTGAATTGCTGCTCTGCTTCGGCCAACTGTTGATCGAGAACTTTGATCTCCTGCCCCAGGCCCTTCATCTCCTCAACCAAACTGGAGGAATCTTTTTTCTCCTTCTTCAGCCCGGATATTTCATCGGATGCAATATTTCGCCTGTGCTTTTTCTCCTCCACATCGACCAAAATACGCCGCCTGGTTTCATCCAGTTTCAAAAGGGGCTCGAGATCCAGATCGCACTGGCGGTTTTTCAGCATGTTGCGCACCAGTTCAATGTTTTCTCGAACGAATTTCACATCCAGCATCAATGGAGGCCTTTCGAAAATGATTTGCCTATTTTTTCAGGTGCTTGGGCAAGGGCTTTTTTACCCCCAAACAGTGCATTTGTCAATTCTTTTCGTTACTTCAATAAGTTGGCTTAAAAACAGGAAAGGAATCTGTAGAACGCATCGGTCTAGTCAAATTTCGAGCTGATTACATTGATACTATAATTGCTAAGAGTGCTTATTTCAGGAAGGTTATGGAAAACAAGCATGAAAGGGGCCTTCCCGGCCGGAGGAATCCGCACGTTCTTGAGGTTCTTGCCTTCCCTGTTCATCATTTTTTCCTGAATTTCAGCTGCTTTGAGGTTGGTGACCTCTTTCCGGGTGAATGCATTTCCCGCATAGCAGCGCTGTGTTTGTGAAATGGCATCCTTGCTGTCGAACAATTTTCCTTCGATCATTACGAAACTGACCGGCCTGCTCGATTCGTTGAGCACCTCGCCCTCGATGACGAGCACCTGTCCTGAGTGCACGTTTTCCAGGTAGTAAGCCTGTACGCTGTCAGTGATCGTTACCACAGGCGTGGGAGCAGCAACGGGAGCGGTTTTCGCGGGCAAGAACTCAAGCGCAACGCCTCGCCAGAAAAACAGAGCAACAAAGACGAGCACCAGAACTGCCGGAACTCCGGCAATTAACACCTTCTTCTTTAAGGACCACCGGCTATCTTTGACCGGATCAGTGCCCCTGTCACTCTCTTCAGGGATTGTCCCGGGAATGAATTCCCTTTCCTCATCGGAAATCTCGATATGAATCAGTCCGTTTTCATCTGGTTGATCCACCACAAATATGTGTTTACACTTTGTACACCTCACCTTGTTGCGGGATTTATTTAGTTTGTCGGAATCAAGCCGGAATTTTGCTCCACAGACTTCACAGTTTATCACCATGATGGACATATATCAGGTTCCTTCCCAAGACGATCATTGTCCGGAGTGCGACTCTTCGAACACAACTTCATAAATGGCCGGCAGATTTCTGTGATTTTCAGAAAAATCCAGTCCATAACCGACCAGAAACCCGCTGTCGATCGTTAAACCCACATAGTCGACGGGCACTTCAACCTTGCGGCGTTCATGTTTGTCTATCAGAGTGCAAACCCTTACTGATTCAGGGCACAGGTTCGAGATGTGATTGAGCAGCCACTTGATCGTGATGCCGGAGTCGACAATGTCCTCGACGATCAGCACATGGCTTCCCTGTAAAGGAAGCTCTATGTCTTTTGTGATCCTCACATTCCCACAGGTCTGCGTCTTGTCTCCGTAGCTGGCTAACCTGATAAAATCTACCCTGACAGCCGGATCGAGACGTCGTGCCAGATCGGCCATAAAAATGAATGCTCCGTTCAAAATACCGATCAGTACAAGATCTTTGCCCTCATAGTCACGGTTTATCCGCTCTGCCAGACTCTCGACAGACCTGCTCAACTCCTGCGACGAAATACGCTCCAAAAGTTTGTAGCCGGCCATAGGTCCCCCTCAATTACCCCTTAATTTGCTTGCAAGCCACCTATATCTTTTAACAATCTCGCATTCTACTGAAAATAATACTAAATTTCAATTCCTTCCCATCTCGGACCGAAGTAAATTTGTTCTCCCTGATACGAAGAACGATGCCGTGAAATGCGCGCTGCCATTGAATCGTGGAAATTGACTCCTCGATGGACATGATTTTGTTTTCCCTTCTCGTCTTATATGTTATTTTGCCCCGACACAAAATGATGCTGACTATCATCCTGACAGGAGGAAACAGATGCGTGAGAAAGTAGAACAAGCGCTGGCAAAAATAAGACCCATGCTGGAAAAAGACGGCGGCAGCGTTGAGCTGATCGAGATAGACGGTTCGGTGGTCAAAGTGCGGCTCACCGGCGCCTGCCGCGGCTGCCCCATGAGCCAGATGACTTTGAAATCCGGTATCGAACGTATTATTAAGCAGGAAATCCCCGAGGTCACCGAAGTTGTAGCTATTTAGATTATTTCACTTATTGTACGGCTCTCCCTTTATGATCGTGAAAGCCCGATAAAGTTGCTCTACGACCATCAGGCGGGCGAGATCGTGGGGAAAGGTCATCTTCGATAAGGAGAGCACCTCATGGGCTGCTTCCAGTAATTGGGAAGATACCCCGACCGGTCCGCCCACTATCATCCAAACATCGGAGACCGCCGAGCCGATCAGTTTTTCTAATAATTTCGACAGACCCAGTGAATCGAGCTCGCGTCCTCTTTGGTCAAACACGATAAGGCGCCCCTGCCGCCCTGTATGTTTCAGTATACGCTCACTCTCGCGCTCCCGGACGAACTGCTCCCCAACTGCCGATGTTATCTTCTCCGCCTTTATGTAGTGAGTCTGCACCGGTGAGTAGTGCCGGAGTCTGTGCAGGTAACGATCAACACCTGATCCTATGTCGGCAAATGCCGTTTTCCCGACAAATACCAGATGAATGCGCATGCAGTTCTTACCGGTTTTTTGATGCAGTGGCAGCCATCAGGAATTCCCGGTTTCCCTTCGGCCCCAGTATTGGGGATGGAACTATCCCGATCACCTCAAATCCAAGCCTTGCGGCAAATTCAGCCATTGCGCCGCAAATCTCTTCATGAATCCGGGGATCCCGAATGACACCTTTTCCCCTTGATGCCTGCTCACGGCCGGCTTCGAACTGCGGTTTTATGAGCGCCACAAGGACCGCCTCATCTTCCAGGAACTTTAGAACTGACGGAATCACCAGCTTCAGAGAGATAAACGATGTATCGATGGTCACTACCTCAATAGGCTCGGTTACGAGTTCTGCAGGCAGGTACCGGATATTTGTTCGCTCAATGGCGATCACACGGGCGTCGTTTCGCAGTTTAAGCGCAAGCTGGCCATAACCCACATCAACCGCATAGACCCTGCGCGCTCCCAACGAGAGGAGACAGTCTGTAAAGCCTCCCGTTGAGGCGCCCACATCCATGGCCGTCCGGCCGGAAACCTCAATTGAAAACGATCTGATAGCATGTTCCAGCTTCAGCCCGCCCCGGCTGACGTAAGGGATTGGGTCTTCTAAGATATGGAGCTCTGAGTCCAGGGGGACTTTTTGTCCGGCTTTGGTCAGAATATGGCCGTTAACGGTGACTTTTGCAGCCAGAACCAGCGACTGGGCGCGTTCGCGAGTGGGGGCATATCCTTTGTCAACAAGCAGTTTATCCAATCGCTCGGAGAACTTTGCCATGATTGTAATCTAACAATTTAAGAGCGGCCCTCTCAATGCCCTCGGCGTCGATGCCGCAGAGATTTCTAAGTATTGCCTGACTTCCATGGGGGACGAAGCAATCCGACACTCCCAGACGTTTCATCGATTTAGGGGAAAACGATTCTTCCTCGAACAGTTCGAGGACGGCGCTCCCAAAGCCCCCCGCCAGCATGTTTTCTTCAACTGTGATAACCCTGCCGGTCTTTTCAGCCCAGGTCATAATTAACTCCCGGTCAAGGGGCTTTATAAACCGCGCATTTATGACAGCCGCTTCGATTCCTTCCTCCTCCAGCCTCAGGGCGGCTTCCTTCGCACTTTGGACCGTGGAGCCGACTGCCACTATGACCAAATCTTTGCCCGGCCGCAACAACTCGCCCTTCCCTATCTCCAGTGACCTGAGTTCATCGTCTAGGTCCACACCGAGGACATCTCCTCTTGGATAGCGCACCGCAGCCGGACCATCGTGATCGACGGCCGTCTTCAACATATGCTGAAGTTCATTTTCATCTTTTGGCGCCATCAGCACCATGTTGGGCATCGAGCGCAAATAGGACAGGTCGAAAACTCCATGGTGCGTCGGTCCGTCTTCCCCCACCAGCCCGGCACGGTCCATCGCGAACACTACCGGAAGGTTCTGAAGGCAGACGTCGTGCAGTACCTGGTCATAAGCGCGCTGAAGAAAAGTCGAGTAAACGGCTAAAACCGGCTTGAAACCCTCCGTTGCAAGCCCTGCCGCAAAGGTCACGGCGTGTTGCTCGGCTATGCCGACGTCGAAAAACCGGTCGGCATAGGTCTGTGCGAAGCAGTCGAGTCCAGTTCCCTGGATCATCGCGGCCGTAATGCCGATCAGTTTGGGGTCGGAGTCAGCCAATTTCTTCATCGCCCTCCCAAAGACCTTTGTATAGGAGAGGCATTTTACTGTATCAAGGCTCTTACCGGTTGCTATGTTAAACGGCCCCACTCCGTGAAAACTCGTGGGGTCCTTTTCTGCAAGTTCGTAGCCCTTTCCTTTCCTGGTCAACACATGGATCAAAACAGGGCCGTCCACATTGCGCGCTATTTCGAAAGTCTCTATCAACCTGTCGAGACGGTGTCCGTTAATGGGGCCAATATACTGAAACTCAAGGGCCTGAAAGAGCATGCCAGGGGTAAAAAAGCTAATCAGCGAATCTACGCTGCGCCTCAATACCTGGAGAATATTAGCACCTATTCCCGGTATCGATTTGAGCACATCCTCCATCTCACGCTTCAGATACATCGAGGTTTTTCCGGAAAGCTTACGGCTTAGGAATGAAGAAAGCGCGCCAACATTGGGAGAAATGGACATCTCGTTGTCATTGAGAACTACAATCAGGTTCTTTGCGAGGTCTCCAGCATTGTTTAGACCCTCGAAAGCCATTCCTCCTGTCATGCTGCCGTCACCAATTATGGCGATAGCCCGAGCCTGGCTGCCCTTTAGATGATTGGCGACAGAAATCCCCAAGCCGGCGGAAATAGACGTGCTGGAGTGTCCCGTTCCGAAAGCGTCATACTTGCTCTCGGAGCGCTTGGGAAAACCGCTTATCCCGCCGTACTGACGCAGAGACCCAAATTCTTTCTGGCGCCCGGTCAAAAGCTTGTGCGCATAAGCCTGATGGCCAACATCCCAGATGAAACGATCATGGGCGCCATCAAATACGTAATGAAGAGCAATTGTCAGTTCCACTACACCGAGACTTGGTGCAAGGTGTCCACCGGTTTCGGCTACAGTGCCTATGATACGGGCGCGGATTTCCTCAGCCAATTCGATAAGTTGCTGATGAGACAGGCCTTTCAGCTGACAGGGGAGATCGATACAGGAAAGCTGCCCTTTGCCCATCATTTTATTTTTCAAATTAGCCCCTTTCAATCGATATCTTACCTGGCGAGTATCTTCGCCAATTAATGAAAAATCCTGATTTAGTCAAGAAATTTATCCGAATCGTCATCCTCTGCGCACCAGCAGGTAACGGGCAATGGCCCGCAACGGTTCCGCCTTCGCGTCAAAACCCGCCAGCGCCTCGAGGGAACTCTCAACGTGATGTTTTGCGGCATCCCTGGACTGCGCAATACCCAGCAAGGCAGGATAAGTCATCTTGTTTTTGGCAGCGTCCGATCCCGGTTCTTTACCCATCAGCGCCGGGTCCCCCTCGACGTCGAGAAGATCGTCAGTAATCTGAAATGCAAGCCCGACATGATGCCCGTAGGTTCTTAGCGCCTGTGTCTGCGCCTGGTCCCCGCCGCCGACAATGGCCCCGATCTCAAGCGATGCCGAAATCAATGCCCCGGTCTTATGTATGTGCATATACTCAACTGTTGCCAGGCTAACCTTCTGATTTTCACATTCGAGATCTATCACCTGGCCTCCAATCATTCCCCTGTACCCGGCCGCCTTGACTGCTATGCCGATCACTTCCAGCACTTTATCCGGACGCACACCCTTCGCTGCGCTTTGCGCAAAGTATTCAAAAGCTTCTGTCAAAAGCGCGTCTCCGGCCAGAATAGCGATCGCCTCTCCGAATACTTTGTGATTTGTGGCCACACCACGCCTGAAATCGTCATTGTCCATCGCAGGCAAGTCGTCATGAATGAGCGAATAGGTGTGAATCATCTCAAGGGCACAGGCAGCCGGCATTACGCGCTCGATATCGCCGCCCACCACTTCCGCCGCCGCAATACACATGATCGGACGCAGCCGCTTGCCCCCGGCAAAAAGGCTGTAGCGGACAGCTTCGATTACTTTTTTCTGAAGCCCGGAGGCAGCCGGTAATATTTCCTTCAAAGCGGCCTCAACAATCTGCTTTCGGCGGCTCAAATAGGTCTTTAGATCGAATTCATTCATAGAGGCCTTCGCTGCGAAACGGGATTAATATACGATACTAACACGGGCAAGTCTCAACTTCCACACTCAAATAAGCAAGCCGTCTCAAGTCTTTAACTAGTTTCCATCCGGAAAGGGTCCTTTTCCGCCCTGGCGGCGTCAATCTTCGGGTTTGCTTGTGCGGCGTACCCCCAGGTACGCCTCCGCGCAAACCCTCGATTTCCTTGCCATGACGAAAAATGCCTCCTTTCCGAATTGGAAACTGTAAGTGTCACATCCGGAGTTTCCGGATGCACACTAACTAAAACTCAACAACATTGTCACTCTCCCGGACCTATCTCTGCTCTTCCGAATTCGTCTGAAACGGCTCGAAAGGCGCGGTCTTCCATTCACCCTGCTGATCCTTTAGAAGCATCTGCACCTTGTTTTCCGCCTCTTCGAGTTTTTTGTGGCAAAACTGGGCAGTTCGAATCCCCTCAGAGAAGCATTCCATAGCCTCTTCAAGAGGCAAATCTCCCTTTTCCAGCTTTTCCACAAGATCCTGTAGCTTTTTCATAGCCTCTTCAAAAAGATCGCTTTTTTTCTTGGCCACCGATTCAGTCATCCTTTTCATTGTCAATGTTCTCAGCCTTATTGACCAGGCACTCGATTCGGCCGCACGCAAGCCGAACCAGGACACGATCTCCAGGCGCGGTCTCAGTGTAGCTCCTGATCACTTTCCCGTCAGCCATTCTATAGGAAATCGAATACCCGCGCGAAAGAACGGCAAGAGGACTCAGAGCCTCCAGACGCGCGATATAATTCTCATACCTGAGCCGGTGAGCGTCCAATATCCGGTGATGATTGAGCACAAGTTCTTTGCATAGACGATTCAGCTCCGCCCGGCCTCTTTGAATCTGCACCTCGGGATTGAGATAGACAAGCCTGTTGCGTAGATGGCTATACGAATCCCGTGCCCTCTCAAGCCGCCTCTCCACGCCAAGGGTGAGCCGTTGCACACGATCATCGACAGTCAGCCGTAAATTCTCGAGCCTCCTCTTGGGGTGAATAATCCGGCTTTCCAGGTATTTGAGCCTCAAGCCGACAATCTCGAGCCTGGCCTCCATCACCTTAAACAACCTGTCCCGGCAGCCATGCAGCTCACGATGAAACTGTTCCAGCCGCTTTACTACCCACTCAGCCGCAGCGGTCGGTGTGGGCATCCGCAGGTCCGCAGCCATATCCGAGATCGTAAAATCAATCTCATGGCCCACCGCCGAAATTACCGGAATTGAAGATGCCGAAATCGCCCGAGCTACAACTTCCTCGTTAAATGCCCACAGATCTTCTATGCTCCCGCCCCCTCGCCCTATTATCACAACATCCCACTCATAGCGCCAGGTGAGCTTGTTCGCCGAAACTATAGCTTCGGCAATCTCAAGCCGGGCTTCGGGTCCCTGCACCGCGACCGGGAAAAGCGTGACCGAAACCGGATAAGGGCTTCTTTGCAATACCTTGAGAATGTCCCTGATTGCAGCGCCGCTCTTTGAAGTAATAAGGCAGATATTGCGAGGGCAAAGCGGGAGGACTTTTTTCCGGGCCGCATCGAACAGGCCCTCGGCCTCGAGCTTTCTCTTCAGTGCTTCGAAGGCGAGCTGCAGCCGGCCGGCCCCCATCGGCTCCATCACCTCCACGATCAACTGGTATTCGCCTTTGGGTTCGTAGACGCTAAGGCGCGCCTGGCAAATGACCTGCATTCCGGATTCCGGAAGAAACCTTAAGAAACGGTTCTGTGCCCGGAAAAAAACCGCATTGATCTGGCTCTGAGCATCCTTTAGAGTAAAATAAAAATGTCCCGAAGCCGGGACCCGAAAATTCGAAATCTCACCTTTTACCCAGACAAACGGGAACTTCTGCTCAAGCAGCGCCTTTACTTGCTGGTTGAGCTTGCTGACGGTAAGAATCCCGCTTTCCTCTCCAATGTTCAACTGGAGCATTTTCCCGCCTACCTGAATAACTTCGGGTCCATTGCGTCCCGAAGTCCTTCACCGACCAGGTTGTAGGCCGTGATGCTGATGAATATCGCAAATCCGGGGAATACGGTCAGCCACCATGCAAATTCAATATAATCGCGGCTTTGTGAAAGTATGTCTCCCCAACTCGGAGTTGGAGGAGGAACCCCGAACCCAAGAAAGCTCAAACTCGATTCGGTAAGGATGGCGCCGGCAATTCCAAATACCGCCGAAACCAGCACCGGGGCCATGGCATTCGGAAGCATGTGAAGAAAAATTATACGCTTGTCAGAGGCGCCAAGGGCCCTCAGAGCCATTATGAAGTCGAGCTGCTTGAGCTTCAGGAATTCGGCGCGAACGAACCGCGCCGCTCCCGTCCAGCCCGTCAAACCGATTACCACCATGATGTTGAATATGTTGGGAGACAGGATAGCAACTACAGCTATGATCAGGAAAAACGTCGGGATCGTGAGCATGATCTCTATGGCGCGGCTGATCACTATATCGGTCCATCCCCCGAAGTAACCCGCAAGCGCTCCCAGCAGTATCCCTATCGCCATGGCTATCCCCACCGCAACAAAACCCACTGAAAGCGAAACCTGCGCACCCCAAATCATTCTGCTAAGCACGTCGCGGCCGCTGTCATCTGTCCCGAACCAGTGCTTGGCATCAGGGGGCGAAAGATACTCGAGCAGGTTATATTCGGTCGATGAGTATTTTACCAAGGGCCATATGGCTATCGCATTTTCCTTTCCGGTAACGTGCTGGTAGATAAAGGGATTTTCCTTCTTGAGATCTTTAAATACAAATGAACCGATCTTCTCGGCGCCGGAAAAGACAGGAAAGTTCAAACTGCCCTGGTGATAAAAGATTATGGGTTTGTCGTTTGCCAGCAAAAACGCAAAAATAGCGACGAAAAAAAGAAATATGGTTACCCACAGTCCGAATACGGCCGGCTTTCTCTTTTTGAAATGATAGCCGACCATCCTCCAGTATGTGTTGGGGACTTCGCCTTTCACCCCTGATTGTGTCTCCTGGATTTCAAAATCCGTAGTTTTTGCCGGATCGCTCATTTTTCAACCCGCTTTAAAAAAATTATTCCAATTTGATCCGAGGATCGAGGGCGGCATACAGGATGTCGGAAATCAACAGCCCTATCAGCGTGAGAAACGCCGAGATCACGGTAATCGCCATTATAACCGGATAGTCCCTGCTCAAGAGCGCTTCGAACCCAAGCAGACCCATTCCGGGGACCGAGAAGATACTTTCAATGATTACACTTCCGCCGAACATAGAGGGTAAAAGGAAGGCCAGAAGCGTTATAAGCGGAAGCAGAGCGTTGCGGAACGCATGTTTGAAAATCACCACACGTTCGCTCAGCCCTTTTGCCCTGGCCGTTCTAACGTAGTCTTCCCTGACGACCTCAAGCATGCCCGCCCTCGTCAGTCTTGAAAGGTAAGCCAGCCCGCCGTAGGTTAGACAGGTAACCGGAAGCACCAAATGCCACATCCTGTCGAGCAGCCAGGGGAGCAGCCCCATTGTTTCGTTTCCCACGGAAGAGATGCCGTAAACAGGGAAAATATCCCAGAAATCCCCTCCACCCAGGAACATGATGAGCAGCACCGCCACCCAGAAACTCGGAAGAGAATAGAGGATGAAAAATACCGCAGTTAAAGATTTGTCCGCAAGGGACCCCGAATGAGTCGACGAATAAATGCCGCACGGTATTGCGATCAGATAGACCAGAAAAATCGATATTACATTTAGTTGAATGGTTATCGGCAGCCGTTCGGCAATTTTGTCCCACACCTTTCTGTGGTCCTTGAACGAATTCCCGAAATTGAGGGTAAAGATGCGCTTTACCCACGTGTAGTATTGGACGTACAGGGGCTTGTCCAATCCGTAGAGCTCTTTTGTCTGTTGGATTATCTGCTCGGAAAAAGCCTTCTCGCCCAGGGACTCCCCCCCTTTGCCCATCTGCAGTTTCATCATGGCGGGATTTCCGGGCGCCAGATGGATAAGGACAAAAGAGATAAATGTTATTCCCAGAAGGGTCGGAATGAGCTGGAGCAGCCTTTTGATCAGGTAGGCTTTCATTTAGGATATGCATCCTTGTCTATTATTCTTTTCGAAGCGAAGATTGCCGACCTGCAAGGTCTTGCAAACGCAAGGTGCCATCTGAATCGAACCAATCCTCGATCAGCCGATAGGAAATCGAAATAGGCGTCGGGAGCTTTACAGCGCCTTTTTCAATGGCTTCAATCAGCTCCCGGCGTCCAAACCAGTTCGCCTCTTCGAGTTCTTCATCTCCGAGGCTTATCAGCTCATTTTCGGCCTCCGCCGTAAATCCAAGCATAAGCGAGCACGGAAACGGCCACGGCTGGGAAGAATGATACCGGATGTTTCGAACCCTTAGACCCACTTCCTCGAAAACCTCGCGCGAGACGGCCCCTTCGGCGCTCTCGCCAGGCTCTACGAACCCCGCCAAAACGGAATGCATACGCTCAGGCCAAATATGCTGCCTCCCAAGCAGGCATCTTTCACCCCGTTTTATCAAAACGATTATGGTCGGGTCGGTACGCGGGAAGTGAAAAGCGCCGCACTCCGGATTCACGCACGCGAGGAAGTGCCCGCCATCCCTGGTTTCGTTTCGGCTTCCGCAGACGCCGCAAAAATGATTGCGCTTGTGCCAATATATAAGCGTCTTGGCATAGGCGAGGAGCGCTCCCTCATCCTGCGAAAGCAAGGGCGCAACGGCCCGAAGGTCACGAAATCGCCCCCTGTGCTCCAATGCGGCGGCGGTCTTTTCATCCAGGTCTACGGCAAAGTAAGCATTGCCCTTCTCCTCACCAAGAAAAAAAGCCGCATCTCCTTCCACATGGTCCCTTAACTGCTCCCAATTCAGATAAACAGGCCCGGCGACATCTCCATTGTCAACCAGTATCTTCGATTCAAGCACGGGAACGAAGAGTGACCCCGGGGCGCGCATCCGCATAGCAAGCCAGTCCGGCTCTTTGCGGCGATGATGCGCACGCTCGAAGGCCTCCGACACAAACATGTTCTTCATCGATTTTTCGAAGTTATCCATCACTGCACCATCGAGTCTTTGTATTTCTGGGCCTCTTTGGGCACCCACCAGTATAGCGGCGAAGAAAGCCCCATGGGGTAAACCCTGACATTTTTGAACCTCTTCGAGATGGCCACGAGCGCTTCGTCGGTAAAAAGAAACGTGTAGGGCTGCTCCTCGTGGATTATTTCCTGGATCCGATAATACATCTCACGCCTTTTTTCGGGATCGAATTCCTTGCGCGCATCTTCCATCAATTTGTCCGCCTCAGCATTCTCGAACCCCACAAAATTCGAGCCTTTTTTTACAGCCTGGGAGGAATGCCAAATCTGGTAGGGATCGCTCTCCCATCCGAGCATCCAACGCAACGTACAGGCGTCAAAATCATGCTCCTCGATCCTTTGAATGAAAACCGCAAACTCAAACTTTCGTATGGACATCGTGATGCCGACCTGTTTCAGATTCTCCTGGAGCATTGTTGCAAGCTGTTCAGGAAACTTTTGGCCCGCGGCAATCAGGAATTCGAATTCGAACGGTTTTCCATCTTTTTGCAGGACATCCCCGCCCGGAGGATAATCCCATCCGGCTGATTTGAGAAGCGCCAGGGCGGCCTTCGGATCATATGGATACGGTTTGATCTCTTTATCGTAATTGGGGCTGTTTACATAAAAAGGTGTGTCAATGATGGTTGCAAGCCCAAAGAGGATTTTCTTAAGAATGGTTTCCCGGTCAATAAGCATCGTCATTGCCAGCCGAACTCTTTTGTCCGAGAAAATCGGCCGCCTGGAGTTCCACCCTATATATCTATATATAGGCTCGTAGTAGGCAAATTTTTTAAAATTTTCGTCGAATCGTTTTGTCTCTGTCTGCCTCACCCATTGAATCTGATTCAGATTCATATCGTCAAGCCCGCCCTGCTTCAGCACCTGGAGGGCGACGGTCGGACTCGTGATAATTTTGTAAACGATCCTGTCAATTGCCGGTTTTTCATCCCAGTAATCTTCATTGCGAACCAAAACTATCTCTTTTCCCGTCTCCCAGTGCAGCATCTTGTAAGGACCGGTGCCGACCGGATTACGCCCGATCGGGTGCTGATTGAAATCCTCCCCATCCTTGAAAAGATGTGCGGGGACAATATTAATGGTTCCACAGACCTCAAGCGCCCTGAAATAAGGTAACCTGTAATAAAAGCGGACCGTATAGTCGTCTGGCGCCTCGACTTTTTCAATGTCCTGGTAATAATTGCGCAAGGGGCCGGAATCAACCTTGGGATCCCGTATCCGGTCGAATGAAAAAAGGATATCTTTTGCAGTGAACGGATACCCGTCACTCCACTTTATATTCTTCTTGAGGTGGAAAATATACTTTAGATGGTCAGGCGAAATTTCCCATTTCTCGGCGAGAACGGGGACGATTTGGAGGGACTTTTCGTCTCTTTTGAGAAGCGATTCGTAGATGTAGCCGTTGACGTCTCCCGCATAGGCGTCGGTCGCCGTGATAGGATTCAAGGTTGAAGGTTCTGCACTGAGTTGCGTGACCCTCCAGTCGCCAAATACCCTCTCCTTTGGTTGTCTCAACAACTCCTCGGATGCCGCTACAGGAGACGCCAGGCAATAAAGGACCGCGACAAGGCCCAAAAGATTAACCACAAGCGATTTGAGCGCCTTCAAATTCATCAGGAAACTTTTCCTCGCAACGTTCACTTTTAAGATCCAGCGGCCTCAAACCATCTTCTATACCCAAAATTCGCACTGTTAGCAATGGCGGCATGAATATGCCACGGAAAATTGAGGGGATTGAGGGGAATGAGCGAATGAGGGATTGAGGGAATTCCTGAGTTGGTAGCGCCGCCTTCCATGGCGGCGTTCCGGGTTCATCCCCACGCCTGTTGGGAATATCAACCAGCAACCCGCCAACCCGGAACCCCGAGACGGCTGCTACAACGTTTTCACGTCAATACTTCGAATGAATTCCTTGATGTTTTTCATCAACAGATCGAGCACTTCATCCTGTTTGTTCTGAACAGCTTCTTCCAATTCCATGGCCCTTGCCGGCGTTTTGGTCTGTTCGACCGCAAATGAATCAACCGGCTTCTCCGGGACCTCGACGTTCACCTCGCCAGTCCTTGCCCCCTGGTCATCCATGATTTTTTCGATATCGTTCATAATGTTATGCTCCTAAAACCGGCTCAGGCATCCGAACGGTTAACTTGATTACGAAAAATGATAATCATCTTTAGTTGCCATGTAAAGCATAATTAGCGCGTATCTATTTGAATCTTTTGCTAATTTTTCTGTGAATCCTATCCTGGTTTAACTTTTTAGCCAGGCAAAAAAATTGTATTCTATCGTACCTGCTCAATCAGAAATCGGTCCGATTTCATTTTCTCTTAACTGGAGTTTTTTTGATCGCCCGCTTCAGGCAGAGATGATTGACTCGGCCTCAAGATATAGTTAATCTTGCAAAACCCGTTTGGCGGTATCAGTTTTTGATGTTATACCTAGTTCAAGAGCGGGCGGGGATAAACCCCGCCCCTACAGAACCATCACGCGATTCTTTTGCAGAGGTGGGCTTTAAGCCCTCCTGAGGCACACGATTTGAACGCAACTCCTTATTAGAAGGGCCTTTCGCCTCAAACCACAATGGAGTGGACACCTTATGTTTCACAAAAATAGAAGCTACCGTCACGAAGAGCGCATCCGCTCACGAAGCGGTTTCACCCTGATAGAGTTGCTGGTGGTCATGGTTATCATCAGCCTGCTTGCCGCTTTCGTTGGGACTGACTTTTTCAAGCATATCGGCACTTCAAAGCAGAAGGCCGCAAGAGCCCAGATCGAGATGTTCGGCACGGCGCTGGATTCGTTCAGGCTTAGCGTTGGAAGGTACCCGACGACCGCCGAAGGTATGCAGGCACTTCGCACAAATCCTGGAGTCGATCTCTGGGACGGTCCCTACCTTAAAAAAGATGTCCCTACGGACCCGTGGGGCAGACCCTACATTTACTCCTGCCCCGGAGAACATGGCGATTACGATCTCGTCTCCCTTGGGGCCGACGGGCAGGAAGGCGGGACGGGCGAGAACGCCGACGTTCTCAGTTGGAAATAGTCACAGGGCCGGCTGTCACTTTTCGGAACTCCGATATCCGGCGTCCAATATCCGATATTCGTTAGCGGCCCCATTCTGAAGCATCTGAAGGTGATGATAGAGACCTACCTTTTCCATGAGGTCTTCATGGGTCCCCTGCTCGACTATGCGGCCGGCTTCTATAATAATTATCTCATTTGCTCGTCTTATCGTTGACAGCCGATGTGCGATAATGATGCTCGTCCTGTTTGCCATGACCGCGCTGATAGCCTGTTCGATCAGCATTTCGGTTTCTGTGTCCACATTTGAAGTTGCCTCATCCAGGATAAGGATTTTCGGATCTCGGGCAAGCACCCGTGCAAAGGCAAGCAACTGTTTCTGACCTGCCGAAAGGTCCATGCCGCCCTCTCCTATTTTTGTGTCAAGGCCCCCTGGAAGGCCTCTTATGAGACTTGCCAACTGAGACAGGTCCACGATTCGCTCGATCTCTGATTCCGGCAGCTCGCGGTCGAGAACTATATTATCCCTGATCGACCCGGGGACTATGAAGATGTCCTGCATAACAAGCCCGATATGCTCCCGCAGCCATTGCGGTTCGAGCCTGCGCAGTTCCACCCCGTCCAAAAGTATGCTCCCGTGTTGCGGGTCGTGAAATCTTTCCAGAAGATTTATAATCGTGGTTTTTCCGGATCCGGTTGCCCCTATAATGGCAAGAGTATGGCCCGGTTTTACTTCGAAGGAGATATTCCTCAGAACTGGCCTGCCTGTTTCATAGGAGAACTCCACATCTCGAACTTCTATGTGCCCCCTGGTTCCCTCCATTTTTATCGGATCGATTACCTCAGGGATATAATCTTTCTCATCGATCAGTTGAAAGATCCTTTCCGCCGAGGCCATTGCGGATTGCACTATCGTGTATTTTTGAGAAAACTCACGAATGGGTTGAAAAAAGAGCCTCATATAGGAAACGAAGGCGGTCAGGACTCCAATGGTAGTGAAGTGTCTCAGCACCCGGCCTCCGCCGTACCATATTATCAACGCCAGCGCCACCGAACTCATGACTTCTATGAGGGGAACGAAAATACCGAATATCTTAATCTGGTACATAGCAGCATCAAAATATTTTCCATTCAAAGTCGAGAAACGGTCCTGCGCCTCTTTTTCGCGCAGAAATATCTGGATGACCGATATGCCTGAGACTGATTCCTGCAAGAAAGCGTTAATCCCGGCAAGATGAGAGCGTATTCTGCGGAAAGCCCGCCGGCTCAGCCTGCCGAAGGTAAAGGTTATGAGCATCATCAGCGGAAAGGTGAGAGCCAGCAGAAGCGAAAGTCTCCAGTCCATCCAAAACAGTACGATAAGGATGCCCACAAGCCTTACGCCCTCGTTGAAAAGAGTGATTATCACCGATGTGAACATCTCGTACATGTTCTGGATGTCGTTTGTGTGGCGCGTGACCAGCCTACCTACGCGATTGGCGCTGAAAAACGAAAGATTCAGCTGGATCACATGCTCAAACAAACGCTGGCGCAGAGACTGCATTATCCTTTGGCCGGTCCATTCGAGCGCAATAACCTGGAAAAAATTCGCGACGAATCCGATCAGGATAACTGCAAGGAAAACAACTCCGATCCAGGTTACTCCATTGACGCGTTCATTGACGGAGAGTGAATTATTGAGAATATACCTGTCCATCGCCAGTTGAACGAGTCTGGGCCACACAAGACTTGCGCCGGTAATGACAAAGGCCAGACCAACGGCCGTAATGGCCCATCTCCACTGGGGAATTATGAATTTGAGAAGCCGCCCCCACAGTTTGAAATCCCCGAGATATCGTTTTTGTTCTTCCTCGAAGATTTCTTCATCCTGATTCATCGTTCACCGCCGGGGGAAGCGGTCTCAGCGTACCCACTCATAGTCTGATGCCTGTAAATGCTTGAATAAAAATCGTTTCGCTCGATCAATTCCTTGTGCGGTCCTCGATCCACGACCTTCCCGTTCTCCATTACCATAATCTCGTCCGCATCTACCAGGGGCGCAATCCGGTGAGACACTATTATGCAGGTGCGTCCTTTAAGATAGGAAGCGATGGAGCCTACTATTGAGTGCTCGGTTTCCATGTCCACTGCCGAAAGACCATCATCTATCATAATTATTGGACGGTCCAAAAGAAGCGCACGTGCTATCGCAATTCTCTGCCGCTGACCTCCGGAAAGCTTCACGCCTTTTTCCCCGATTCTCGTTTCATATCCCTGAGGCATGGCGGCTATCTCGTCATGAATCGCGGCAGCCCTCGCAACTGTTTCAATCTCAGAGCTGGAAGCCTCAGGCCTGCCGAAACAGATATTGAATGCGATGGTGTCCGAAAACAGGACAACATCCTGAGGCACATAGGCGATTGCGCTTCTCACCGAATTAATTGAAATGGCATTTACGTCGAAACCGTCGAAAAAAAGGCGCCCATCCGGAACCGCATAAAGCCGCGCCAATAAATTGCACAGGGTGGTTTTCCCCGCCCCCGTCCGGCCAACAATCCCGAGCAACATTCCCCCGGGAATGTGGATATCTAATCCTTTCAAACTCAATTCTGCCTGCCCTGGATATCTGAATGAGAGGTTTCTCACCCCGATTTCACCTCGGCTAATTGACAAAATAGCCGCTTGGCTGGATTCAGAAAGAGAAGGCCGCGCGCTCATAAGGGCCTCAATTCGAGAAAGCGACGTAACACCGCGTTGGAACAGGTCCGCCACCCAACCCAGAGCCATCATCGGCCAGGTCATTATAAACAGATAGCTTATAAACGCGACAAAATCCCCCGCCGTAATAGTGCCGGCTATGGCGAGCCGTCCCCCGAAAATCAGCACCAGCAGCATGCTGAAATTTCCAATGAAGCCAGAGACCGGAAAAAGCGTCCCGTAGATAAGCGCCAGCCTGAGATTGTTTCTTACGTAAGTTTCACCCATTTGGGCAAAGAGCCGGGTTTGATGCTCCTCCTGGTTGTAAGCCTTTACCAGGCGAATGGAAGAAAGTGTCGAGCGGACAAATTCAGTTAAGAGGGAAAACTGTTCCTGGACTTTTTTGAACCTTCCATGCAGTCTTCGTGACAGCAATCCTGTCGTAAGAGCCAGTACCGGCATGGGTGCAAGCGCAATGAAAGTCAGACGCGGGTTAATGTAGAGCATAAAACCAAAAGCGGCCAGTCCCATAAAGACCGCATCCACCATGGCGACTACACCCATCCCGGTCGCAAGCTGCACCGAAGACAGGTCGTTGGTTGCCAGTGCCATCACCTCACCCGCTGTGGTTTTCTGGAAGAAAACCTTATCGAGCGTTAGCAGGTGGGAGAACATCCGTTTTCTCAGGTCGATCTCGATAATGCGGGAAAATCCAAGAATAAGCTGCCGCCACACAAATCGGAAGCCTGCAACCGCAATCGCGATCAGGACGATATACATCCCATGCTCGAGCAGGCCCCTGCCGGTGGCGGAACCATTTTGAAGCGAATCCACCGCATACTTGACAACTCGAGGTATATAGAGTTGAAGCAGGTCAACCACCACCAGAGCGCCAAAACCGCCTGCAAGTCTCCAAAGGTGCACCCTGAAGTAAGGCTTGAGCAGTCTGACCGAGCGCCACGAACTTCCTTCAATTGAATCCTTCACAACTGTGCCAGGACCTCTTTTTCAAAAAAATTTAATCATAAGCCTTTGCGTAAGATAGACCAAAGGAATTCTTGGATTAGGCCGGTTTGCATATTAGTGCAACAGAATTAACTTTTAAATAGCTTGGAAAGGCTAATTCCAAATGAACAATAACGGCGAAATCTACGATCTCGTAATACTTGGCGGAGGTCCCGCCGGCCTAAGCGCCGGACTTTACGCAATGAGAGCGGTGCTAAGCACCATACTGGTGGAAAGGGCGACTCCCGGGGGCCAGGTAGCCATTACCAAAGATGTTGAGAACTATCCGGGCTTAGATGAGATCACTGGTCTTGACCTCTCCGACAAGCTTCTTCAACATGCTCAATCTTACGGCCTTGAGGTTATTCAGGACGAAGCCGTCTCCATCGATCCGGGGCCCGATCTTCACTCGGTGATCCTTGGCAGCGGGAAAATCCTCAAAGCGCACGCCGTAATTATCGCCACAGGTGGAGCACCAAGAAAGCTCGGGGTCCCGGGCGAAAGTGAGTTCATTGGCAGAGGTGTCTCCTACTGCGCAAAGTGCGATGGTTTCTTCTTCCAGGACAGGGTTGTCACAGTTGTCGGTGGAGGCGACACTGCGATCGAAGAAGCTCTTTACCTTTCAAAGCTTGCCTCAAAAGTCTACCTTGTTCACCGCAGGTCAGGTTTTAGAGCAAGTAAAATATTGCAGAAAAGAATCCATGAATCCAGTGTCGAACTGGTCCTGAATTCGGCTGTCACTCAGATATACGCCAATGAGGATGGAGTCCATTCGATTGTTGTAAATGAACTCCTCACCGGGGAGCAAAGAACCATCGAAACAGAAGGTGTCTTTATCTTTGTAGGCCTTATGCCGAACAACCGGATTGTGCCTGCCGGAATAATACTGGACAGCGCAGGCTATGCGGTAACCGATGAAAAATGCGCCACCCGCATTCCGGGTATCTACATTGCCGGAGACCTCAAAACAAAATTTGCCAAACAAATAGTGGTCGCTGCCGCCGAGGGCTGCACCGCAGCCCTCGCGGCGGCCGACTATATAGACCAGAAGAAAAATATAATGGGAATCTTTGACACCCGCTCCCGGGTGATAAAGCCTCAGAGCGTTTCACCTGAAGATCTTCGAACAGGTCCTCAAGCCTCAATAACAGGCGATCCAACTCACTGAGGCTCCGGGCCGGAAACAATTCATGCGCCTGGCCTCACACTTTTATCACCTCGTCCAATCACTATTCACTACCCATTGCTCACTGTTCACTGTATTATGCGCCGCTTGGAATATACTTTTACCGAACATTGACACTAATTAATTTCGCATTTAAAGCCTGGAGCCATGAAATCCAAGAGGCCGATCATTTTTCTGCCGTTTGTGCTGGCGGCAATTTTATCATTGGTGGGGGGTTGTCTCAAAGTTGGGCCGGATTTCACCAAATCCCAGGCCCCGGTTTCGCCGAAATGGCTGGAAACCCGTGACGAGCGCGTTAAAGACGGACCCGCAAACTACTGCGCGTGGTGGGAAACTTTCAACGATCCAGTCCTGAACAGCATAATTGACCGGGCCTATCATGAAAATTTGTCCTTGCAAATCGCGGCGGTCAAAGTTCTCGAAGCCCGTGCCCAGTTGGGCATTGCAGTAGGGAACATTTACCCTCAAACCCAAAATTTGAACGGTTCGCAGACATTCAACCGATTCAGTACGTTCTCTAATTTGGGGGCCGCCACCGCGGTCGGCGCCCCGGGCGTGTCCTCTCTTCCTAACAGTTACTGGCAAGATCAGGTAGGTTTAAATGTTGCCTGGGAGTTGGATTTTTGGGGAAAGTTCCGAAGGGCCGTCGAATCGGCCGATGCAACCCTGCGCGGCTCAGTAGCCGACTATGACAGCGCGCTTGTGACGCTTACCGCCGATGCGGCTAACTCATATATTCAGATAAGAATCCTTGAAAAACGGATCGAAATCGCGAAAGAGAACCTCAAAAGCCAGAGAGAAAGCCTCAAGATAGCAGAAGATCGCTTCCACGGAGGCGTTACCTCGGAGCGCGACGTTGAACAGGCAAGAACTATTCTTTTCAATACTGAAGCCGCCGTTCCTGTCCTGGAAGCACAGATCAAACAGAACAAAGACGCGCTTAGCGTACTCATCGGCATCCCGCCCAATGAACTCTCTGATATACTTGGCAGCCAATCTGCCATTCCAGTCCCTCCACCAGCGATTGCCGCCGGTATTCCCGCAGACCTGCTCAGGCGCAGGCCTGACGTTCGTAGCGCCGAACTCCTGGCCGCCGCTCAGTCAGCGAAAATCGGGGTTGCCAAAGCAGATCTTTTCCCCGCCTTTTCCCTTACCGGTTCCTTTGGCTTATTATCCACAGATCTGGGAGCGGCAAAACTTTCTGATATATTCCGCGCAAATGCGGCTACTGTCACCGCCGGCCCTTCTGTCCAATGGAACATTCTCAATTATGGACAGATCACCAATAATGTGCGGTTGCAGGACGCACGTTTCCAGGAGCTTTTGCTTTCTTATCAAAATACGGTGCTAAAGGCGCAACAGGAGGTGGAGGATTTTCTGGCAGGGTTTCTGCGGTATCAGGAAAACGCGCAGAGCCTGGCGTTGAGCGCATCGGCGGCAAAGCATTCACTCCAGTTGGCTTTCATTCAGTACAGCCATGGGAGCACGGATTTTACTACTGTCCTTTCTGCCCAACAGTCGCTTCTCCTTGCACAGGACAGTCTTGCAACTTCCATCGGGAATATCGCCTTGAACCTGGTCGGCGTATACAGGGCGCTTGGCGGCGGATGGGAAATCAGGAAGGGAGAAGATATTCTCCCACCTCAAATAAAAGAAATCATGGCCAGGCGCACCAACTGGGGAGATCTGCTTTCCCCGGCTGTTTATATGCCTGCTCCCGGCTGTCCATCCGACATTCGAAGTCCGGACTGGTAGACCGGTTTTGGTTAATCCAGTAAAACACCTGTCTGGAGAAATAATGATCTATCGAATCAGTAAGACGGCCGGCGCCGCATTCCTGGGCTTGATTCTTCTTTTCCCCGCGGGCTGCAAGCAGCAGCAGGGCGCTCAGGCTCCCCCCCCACCTCCGAAGGTGACCGTCAGCCAGCCCGTGCGCGACGATGTAGTCGTTTACCTCGATCTTAGCGGCAACACTCAACCGGTCAACACCGTCCAACTCCGCGCCCGTGTCGAAGGGAATCTCGATGGAGTGTACTTCAGGGACGGAGACCTGGTGAAAAAGGATCAGCTACTCTTTCTGATCCAGCAAAATACATATTTTGCCAGTCTCCAACAGGCCGAGGGCGCCGTTCAAAACCAAAAAGCGCTGCTCGAGCATGCTAAAACTGAGTTCGCACGATACACCAAACTATATGAGCAAAAAGCGGCAGCGGATACCGATGTCGAAAATTGGCGCAATCAACGAGACACCGCACAGGCCGGTCTTCTCTCGGCCGAAGCGCAGCGCGACCTTGCGAAGCTCAATCTCCAATACACCTGGGTAGTGGCCCCCTTCATGGGGCGCATGGACAGAAGGCTGGTAGACCCCGGAAACCTTGTTGGATCTGCTGGAACCACCACAGTTCTGGCCGGACTGACCCAAATCGATCCGCTCTATGTGTACTTCAATATCGCTGAATCCGATATCCCGGCTCAGATCCGCAATTCAAAAGCTGCGTCGGTCAAGTCCTCCAATTCGGCCTCCAAAACAGAAAAAATTCCCGTCTTCATGAGCCTGGCCAGCGAAGAAGGATACCCGCATGCGGGATATCTCGATTTCACATCCAGCACAGTAGACACGTCAACAGGGACTCTGCTTGTAAGAGGAGTTTTTCCTAATCCTGACGGTAAAATACTCCCCGGTCAGTTTGCCAGGGTGAGGTTGGATGTCGGCAAAAAAGACTCAGCAATTCTCATTCCTGATGCCGCTGTGCAGTATGACCAATTGGGAGCTTACGTGCTGATCGTAAATGGTGATAACACTGTCGAACGGCGCAATGTAAAAACAGGCGTCCAAAAAGATTATTCCTATGTTATCGAGGAGGGCCTCAAGGGAGATGAGTGGGTGGTCGTCAATGGCGTGCTGAAGGCGGTCCCGGGAAAGCCTGTCACTCCGGAACGAACCAAGCCACAGGCAACGGCCCAAAAACTCGATCAGGGGATAGCCCGATGATCTCAGAGTTTTTTGTTGACAGACCTATTTTCGCAAACGTTATCGCCTTTGTTACGGTCATAATAGGCCTCGTTGCAGCCTATAACCTCCCGGTTGCCCAATATCCACAGATCGTTCCGCCAACGATACAGGTTACGACGCGCTACCCGGGAGCAAGCGCCCAGGTCGTTGCCGAAACTATCGGCGTTCCCATCGAGAATGCCGTCAACGGGGTCGAAGGCTCGATATATATGTCGTCGGTCAGCGGCAGCGACGGTTCCTATGCGCTTACGATCACCTTCGACGTCGGCACCGATCTCAACACTTCCCTTGCCCTTGTCCAGAACCTGGTCAACACTTCGCTTGCCCAGCTTCCATCCGGCTCTCAGCAACAGGGAGTAACTGTAAAGAAAGTTTCTCCCAACATCCTGCTGGTAGCAAGCCTCTATTCAGACGATAACCGCTTCGATGAGATTTTCCTTTCGAACTACGCCATCATAAACCTTCTTAATCCGATCGCCAGGCTGCCGGGCGTAGCCCAGACAAGAGTTTTCGGCGCCGGGCCCTACAGCATGAGAGTGTGGCTCGATCCATACAAACTCGACTCCTACGGCCTTACAACTACTGACGTGCTTGCCGCCGTCCAGGGACAAAACGTACAGGTCGCTACAGGTCAGCTTGGCGCTCCCCCCGTGCCCAAGGGACAACCCTTCCAATTTACGATCAATACGCTTGGCCGCCTTTCAGATGCCGGCCAGTTTGAAGATATAATCATCAAAACCGCAACCAACCAGGCGCCGCAGATCGTGCGGCTGCGCGACATCGCCCGAGTCGAACTGAGCCAGCAGAGCTACTCGAATTTCGCCTATTTTAACGGCCTCAAAACGGCCCTGATCCCGATTTTCGCACTCCCCGATGCAAACGCCATCACTGTCGCCGACGCCGTATATAAGCAGATGGCGGATATGAGCAAGGATTTTCCCGAAGGACTCAAATATAAGATCAGGTATGATACAACCCTGTTTGTACGCGAAGCCATCTCCAAGGTATACGAAACTCTTTTCATAGCCGCTTTCCTGGTGCTGATCGTAGTGCTTTGCTTCCTCCAGAGCTTTAGGGCCATGCTGGTTCCCGCAACAACCGTCCCCGTCACCATTATCGGCGCTTTCATAGCGATTGCGGCACTCGGTTTTACCATTAATCTGATGACGCTTTTCGCTCTTATACTGGCTATCGGCATCGTAGTCGATGATGCAATCGTCATCGTCGAGGGCGCCTCCTACCACATTGAACGTGGAATGGCGCCCAGGGAAGCCACCATCAAGGCTATGAGCGAACTGACCGGTCCCGTTATGGGAATCACCCTTGCCCTTGTTGCAGTTTTTTTGCCCGCCGCCTTTTTCCCCGGCATAACCGGGCAGATATTCAGGCAATTTGCCCTCGTAATCGCTTCAACTTCCGTAATCAGCGCGATCAACGCTCTTACCCTCAAACCCGTCCAGTGCGCTTTCTGGTTGAAACCGCGCGATAAAGAGCATCGACCTAACTGGTTCTACCGTGGATTCAACAAGTTTTTTCAGTGGATGACCGACGTTTACATGGTCCTGGTCGTGAACATGGTGAAACGCCCGCTGTCGATGTTATTCGTATTTGCCATAATCATCACCGTTTCTTTCTGGCAATTCCTCGCCCGGCCAACGGGATTTCTTCCGACCGAGGACCAGGGATTCGGTGTTTTACTCACCCGCCTGCCGGAAGGCTCATCGCTGCCCCGCAATAACGAGTTGGCAACAAAAGTAAACGCTATCCTCAAACGAACTCCCGGCGTTGGAGCGTGGGTTACAATAGGAGGATTCTCTTTTCTGGATTTCGCCAACAACCCGAGTATTTCATCCACATTTGTGACCTACAAGGATTGGAAGGAACGCGGGCAGGCCCTAACCCAGGACGTTATCATAGCTGATCTCAGGCGGCAGCTGGCCGAAATTCCTGAAGCACAGGCATTTGTAATCATTCCGCCCCCGATCCGGGGACTCGGCCAAACGGGCGGCTTTCAAATGATGGTGGAAGACCGTGGGAACCTGGGCCTGCAAGAACTTCAGCAAGCTACCTACGGGCTCATACAAGCGGGGAATGCTCAACCCGCTTTTCAAGGACTGTTAACGTCATTCAGTATGAACAGTCCGCAACTCTATTTGAATATCGACCGAACCAAGGCCGAAGCGCTGCACGTCCCACTGGCGAATGTTTTCAACACGCTCGAAGGCTACTTGGGATCGTCATTCGTAAATCTTTTCAACAAATTCAACCAAGTATTCCAGGTCTATATCCAGGCGGACACCGATTACCGCGCCAAGACCCGGGACATCAAGAACCTATATGTCCGCAACCAGACCGGAGGTATGGTCCCCTTAGGCACTCTGCTCGATGTCAAGCGCACACAGGGATCGGAGTTGATCACCCGCTATAATCTCTACCCTGCCGCTCCCATCTTTGGTGCGGCGGCACCACAGTTCAGCTCGGGAGAGGCCTTGGCGCAAATGGAAAAACTTGCGGCAGATACGCTACCCCCCGGCATGTCCTACGACTGGACTTCTACGAGCTACCAGGAAAAAAAGGTAGGTTACCAGGCCTACATAATTTATGCCCTGTCCATCTTTCTGGTCTACATGGTGCTTGCGGCCCTGTACGAGAGCTGGACCTCGCCGGGCGCCATCATCCTGGTCGTACCGGTTGCGCTCGTCGGCGTTTTACTTGCCCTGGTAATCCGCGGCTACGACAGCAATCTCTACACTCAGATAGGACTCATCCTCATGATCGCCTTGGCAAGCAAGAACGCCATACTTATCGTGGAATTCGCGCGTGACCTGCACCATGGAGGCATGGCCATCGAGGAAGCGGCAATCGAAGCCACCCGAAGGAGGTTTCGCCCCATTGTTATGACCTCGTTCGCCTTCATCCTGGGCGTAATGCCTCTTCTGGTAGCCTTCGGAGCAGGCTCCGCCGGCCAACGCGCCCTCGGCACAGTTGTTTTTGGCGGAATGATTTCTTCCACCCTGCTGGCTATCCCGTTTGTGCCTGTGTTCTACGTACTGCTGGAGCGACTCAGCGAACTAATTGTACGGCCAAAGCTAAAAGAGGACAGCTTCGACTAATCCCGCCACGCACAAGCTACAGCCCGGAGTATTAGTCTGCCGGGGAGTGTGAAATATCTCCTCTTAGAGATTGGCTCCTCGTATGCACCTGTTATAGGCATGGTGATAGAGATAATTCCAATCGTTGGATGCCGCAGCGCCACCACCCAGAGCACCGACTCCGCCGCCGATTGCCGCGCCTGCTCCAGGCGCGCCGGCTATCGCGCCGAAAAGCGCTCCAAGCGCAGCCCCTCCCATTGCGCTTCCAAGCACGTTGCCGCCCGGGTTAGAGTAATTATCGGCATAGTCCCTAGCATAGTCATGGCAATAGCCGGCAGACCTCGCGAAACTCGTTCCGGTTTGCGCAAAAAATACACCGGCTGAAACAACAGCCACAATCAAACCCCAGGTAATCAGGGAATTGCTGCTGAATTTCATAAATTCCTCCAACGTCATAATTTGACGACATCACTCATACCCGTCTCTTTGCAAAGGCAGGCATGGCTACACCATTAAATATAAACATTACGAAACGGTTTCAAACCAGACCAGGGGAGAGAGAAGATGCTGCGGGAGTCTTGCTCGGGGTTATCGGCTAAGCCGTGCGGCTATCCCCATGCCCTTTATCAAAGAGGCGGCGGCAGGGGGTACAAGGTGTTCCCATGCCTCTCCGCCGGCTATGAGTCTGCGAACCTCTGTGGCTCTGATGCCTTTTTGTGAAGCCGGTTTTGTCCAGAGCACCTCAACCCGCAGCCCCAACGATTGAAACATGCTTAGTTTCCGCCTTCCCCAATCATCGTAAATAGTGAGATAAAATAAGGCATCCAACGGAACGTAGAAACCATATAGCTCCGGGAAATTTATCGGAAAGGGGACTGTGCAAAAATCCTCATGGTTGATCCCGGCATCCGACAAGACCGCCCTGATGATGCTCTGCCGCTCGAAATAGGTTAGCGGATTTGCTTCGGACGAACTTCGGTACGGATCGGCAGCGTCAAGTTTTGTGAGGGTGGGGTCAGGGTTTGTGATGCCTACCACGAGGCGCCTGCACCGCTCTTTGGCGGCCAGAACATACTTTAGGTGATCAAGATGAAATATCTGAAAGCGGCCGTGAACGACACCGGTTTCTGTCATGGCTTCCCCATAATGGCGTGAACAAGGAGCAGTGAGAGAGACGATGGATGGTCTTTCTTCCGGCTTCACGCTTCCCGCTTCTCACTGCTGTTATAATTTTGGCCTTTAGCGAGAAAAATTCGCCTTATGACCACGATATTCGGGTGTATGGCAAGATAGCACAACGCAAGAATCGGCGCTTGCGCCCACAGCGCGCTTGCCCATCCGCAAAGCACAATTATGCTCGTCCGTGTCCCTTTGCTTGCCAGGGTTGGTTTTCCCATCGGTATTCCCAAGCTTTCGGCCCGAGCGGTCGTGTAGCTTATCAGGCTGCTCCCGCAAAGCGAAAAAAAACCTGCTCCAAGCACCTGCCAGGCGGAAAAAGCATCCGGAAGCCTGATGAGATAGATTACCAGCCCAATTATCAAAGCCGCATCGGCGTATCGGTCAAGAACCGAATCCAGAAAAGCCCCCCACCTGCTCTGCATGCCCGTAAGCCTGGAAAACTGCCCGTCTACACCGTCCATGACCTGGGCGAAAGCAGCAAGAGTTGCTGCGCCCCATCCGCATCCGGCCGCAAAAACAAAACCGGCGAAAACTCCCACAATTGCTGAAACCAGTGTGAGCATCCATGGACGGAGCCATTTAACAGCGACAAGAATTGGAGTAATGCGCGCGGAAAGATTAATCTTGATCCATTTGAGTATAAACCTATCGGAGGGCTTGAGTTTCCAGTCACTCATACCGGTTTTCTTCTCCATTGATCACTGGCTCTCAAGATATTGGCGAACCACTACCAGGGTCTCCAGAAGAGGGGCCATCTCTCGAAGCTCCAGCACCCACCAAGTGCATCCAAGCGATGAAAGAAGGTCCAGACGGCCTCGAATATCGTCAAGACTACCGGGCGGGACGTGCCTGTCATCTATTTCCTCATGGTAGATATGCGCATTGAAAACACGTTCAGGGTGAGGCAGAACGAAATCTTCCAGATCGAATTGCATGCATTGCACCGACCGACAGACGCGCGCGTGGCCGATATCGAGCGTTATTCCGGCTCCCGTTTTCCTGATCAGTTTTTCAAATAGCTGCGGCCTGCTCGACCAGCCTGAAGCAAGGTTCTCAAGACAAAGATTCACTCCAAGACTTTTGGCATAGCTCACCAGATCGGCCAAGGCGCTAACCGTGTGTTCCCACGACAGACCCACGGGAGATTTTCTCCCCAGTCCGAGGTGAACGGTCATAAACCTTCCATCAGCCTTGGACACAATCCGGCAGGCTTTTTCATACACTTCCCGGGCTTCATCCGCCTTGCGCTCGTCTTCATCGCCCACGTCCACACCGTTGAAAGCGCAATGGTACCTGACATCCAGACCATCGAGCCTGGAAATATCGCTTAAGAGCCTGGATTCTTCGAACTGGTTCCCGGGGATGTCCCCAAGCTTGAGCGTCCAGTCGACTCCTGAGAAGCCATACTCTATTGCGGTTTTCTTGAGCGTGACCGTATCACTGATAAAATTGCAGATCGCAATTACAGGACTGACCATAGGGTTAGAAATAAAGCCTCCGGTTCTCATTGATGAATTGACGTGATTTTAAATAATTTCACACATCTTTGTCTATCACGGAAATATCCCGGCCACAAAATAGAATAAGCCAGGAGTTGGGGGGGACCTTCTCCTGGCTCTTTCTGGGGGTAGATTAAACTATTTAATCTCCATTAATATAATCGGGCGAACCGGCCTTCCACTTTAATGCAAAAAAATCTTTCTCATTGCTTCCAGACATCCTCGTTTTCAAAATCTGAAAGTACGGCATCCCCCCGCTCAATCAATAGTTCTTTTGACTTTTTGATAAAATCTTCACCATAAGCTTCCTTCCAGGCATCCACTATTTTCGAAACGGGAATATCGGCGAAGGTGCCGACAAATTCCAAATATTCCATATATCGTTTGTTCTCGGAGTTATACGGCTGGAATATGGAATCGTTTCGGCCATCGAACTCAAGTGCAGCAACGCCGTGTCTTTCGCAAAGCTCGCGGTTGAAAGCCGGGGTGCACTTTACCCATTTGTCTTCCAAGTAGAATTCCACAAACCCATGGTAGACGAACAGATCGCTGCCAAGAAATTCGATGAGCTGTTTTGTCGCAAGATGGTTGCGCACCGTTGCGAACCCGACCCTGGACGGAATGCCGCACACCCTGCCAAGAGCGCACAGCAGCGAAGCCTTTGGAATGCAAAAGCTCCGCCCTCTTCCGATAACGTAGCTTGCCCGATAGTGCTCCGGCAGAAAAAAGGGCGCATAGGGGTCGTAGCGAATACCATCGCGAACGGCAAGATAGAGCTTCACAGCCAGTTCGACCGGATTGCTGGCGCCATCTGAAATTCTTTTCGCGTAATCTTTTACTACGGGGTTATCGCTGTCTATAATCGACGTCGGTTCGAGATATTCCCTCACTTGCTCTCCTGTCAAACTGGTTCTCCATTCATGCTCATCGCCTAGCAGTATAACTGCAACGCGGAAATCCCGACAGCAGCCTTTTCAGTCTCGAGCCAGAAACCTGAGCAGGTTTTGATTGAAGAGGTCGGATGCTTCAATATTGCTGAGGTGCCGTGCGCCCGGAAGGATGACTAACTCGGCTCCCTCGATTTGATCTTGAATCTCCCGTGCGGCGCCCACAGGCGCGCTTTCATCATTTTCTCCGGTGATTATCGAAGTTTGTGCGGATATCTTCGAAAGTTCGTCCAGGACATCGAAAGTGCTGATGGCTAGAGAGCAGCCGGCATAACCGGAAACGGGCGTTTGAAGTATCATATTTTTTATCCGCTCCGTCATTTCAGGCTGGTCGCGGCGAAATCCTTCACTGAGCCAACGCTCCAGCGTTTGCTCGACCAACGCTTTCATGCCCCCGGTTTCCGCTTCTCGAATTCGCTCCTCCCAGATTGGCCGCGTCTCCGGGGAGACGCGGCCGGTAGTATCGCATAAAACGAGTTTTTCTATCCGGTCCGGATACCTGCACGCCAGGATTTCTCCAATCATCCCTCCCATGGAAATACCCACAAAATGTGTCCTCCCGATGGAAAGACGATCCAGCAACCCGATCACATCGGCAGCCAAAATATCTATCGTATATGGTCCTGCAGGGGCGGACGAACTGCCGTGGCCGCGTGTATCGAAGCGCAGAATTCGAAACTCGCTGCGCAATGCCGCAACCTGGGGGTCCCACAACTGAAGATTCGTGGCCAGAGAGTGGCTCATGGTGACAAATGGCCCATCCCCTCGCCCTTCTATCTCATAGTGTATCGACACATCATTATCGAAACGGACCTGCATCGTTTTTTCTCCCTTCCGGCAAATGTTTTATACTAAGTTGTGTTCATGATAGTATCAAAAGTTAGATTCTCAATGGGACAACTCCGCCCGGGTTGCCCGATCAGGAGACATTGATGATCCATGTGACAAGGAAAATCATTCTTTCGAGTTTGGCCTTGGGCCTTATTCTCATATTCCAGGCCCCGGACGGGTGCTTCCCCTCGACGCAGGCAGTCTCTAGTTCCGATTCGGGACCCGGTTCCAAAATGCTCACTTTCGATTTTAACGGAATTCCAATAAAATATACGGATGAGGGTTCGGGCCGGCCGATGATATTTCTCCATGGATTCGGGGCATCATCCTATTCATGGCGATACCTCGTGGGGCACTTCTCAAAAGAATACCGGACGATAGCAATAGACATGAAAGGTTTTGGTCTTTCAGGCAAACCCGACGATAACCGGTATTCCGCGCGAGACCAGGCCCTCATGGTCAAAAGTTTTATAGAAAAAAACGCTTTGCACGATGTCATCCTGGCCGGAAATTCATTTGGTGGAGCAGTCTCCATTCTCACCGCACTGGAGTTTTCCGGCCCCCACAGCCCGATAAGCAAAATGATTCTCATTGATTCCGCTGGAGGAAAGCAGGTTATACCCGAATTCATCGCAGCGATGAGAACACCGCTACTCAACTGGCTATTGTTATACATTGTGCCTCCCCAGGCAAATGTGCGGGCAATTCTCCAAAAAGTTTTCTTCGACCGGACCAAGATCTCCGAAGAGGAGGTACAGCTCTATGCAAGCTATATCAGGCTCCCGGGTGCGCGCCGTGCCCTGATCAGCACTGCACGGCAGATACTTCCACCCGACCTGGACTCGCTCATTCAAAGATACAGTGAGATAAACATTCCCGTCCTGGTGCTTTGGGGCGAACATGACAATGTGGTGCCGCTTTCCATAGGCAAAATGCTGGCATCCAGGATGAGTAACGCAAAGCTTATCGTGCTCCCCGGCTGCGGACATGCTCCCCAGGAAGAATGCCCCGAGCAGACGATTAAGGCTATTTCCGATTTCCTTTTGGATACGCAAGGGTCCTGAGGCCCGGCATTTCTTCTACTGATGCCCGATTCGCACCCAAGGATAGAGCGATGGTGAAGCAGCCGCAGGTTGCGCTGTCTGGCCAGGAACAGGCCCGGACCATTATGGGGCATCCGCCCGGCTTATTCGTCCTCTTCTTCACCGAGATGTGGGAGCGCTTCTCATACTATGGGATGCGCTCGCTTCTCGTGCTCTATATGGTTGACCACCTGTTCGTGCATCCTGATGCAGGGCGGAGGGTGCTTGGATTCGGCCTCGTCAAGGGCGGGCTCGAGGCGGTCTTCGGGCCGCTTGGACCGCAGCCTCTCTCCTCGCAGATCTATGGACTGTACACCGCATTCGTCTACCTAACCCCCTTTTTTGGAGGGATGCTGGCGGACAGGGTAATCGGCCGGCGCCGCGCGGTGATCCTCGGCTCCGTCCTGATGGCAATCGGCCATTTCCTCATGGCCGTCGAGTCGCTTTTCTTCCCTGCCCTGCTCTTTCTGATACTGGGAAATGGCGCCTTTAAGCCGAACATATCGACACAGGTCGGAAGCCTTTACCCCCCAGGTGATCCGCGACGGGACCGCGCCTTCACGATTTTCTACATGGGAATCAACCTCGGGGCGTTTTTCTCGCCGCTCGTCTGCGGCACGCTCGGCCAGCGGCTTGGGTGGCATTATGGCTTTGGCGCAGCCGGCATCGGCATGCTCACCGGCCTTGGCGTCTATCTTCTCGGGCAGCACACACTCGCTGTCGACTTCCCCGAAAGGACCGAGAGCAGGCCACCGGCAAAAGAACCGCTCACACGCGATGAATGGAGGCGCGTCCTGGCCCTGGTGCTGCTCTGCGCCCTCAACATCATCTTTTGGGCAATCTACGAGCAGCAAGGCAATACATTGCAGCTATGGGCCGACCGGAACACGAACTGGATTATCCTCGGCATGACTATCCCCTCGACCTGGTTTCAGGCGTTTAATCCTTTGCTGATCTTTCTCCTTGCCCCAATCCTCAACATCTTATGGTCCCGGCAGTCCCGCCGGCACACGGAGCCGTCGAGCATAATAAAAATGGCGCTGGGCTGCTCTCTGGGGGGCGCTTCCTACCTGATTATGGTCCTGGCGGCGCATGGGACCGGTCCGCAGGAGCACAGCAGTGTCGCCTGGCTCATCGCAACAGTCTTCATCCTAACCATTGGCGAACTCTATCTCTCGCCAATCGGCCTGTCGCTCGTGACAAAAGCAGCCCCTGCGGGGATCGTCTCCATGATGATGGGTGTGTGGTTCCTGTCGAGCTTTTTCGGGAACTACTTGTCCGGATACCTGGGCACATTCTGGGAGCGGATGCCACGGGAAGCTTTTTTCCTGATGCTGATGGGACTGGGCCTGGGCGGCGGTGTGGCAATATGGTTGCTGGGGCGGCCGCTTGAGCGGATCGTTGAGAGAAGTGACAAGACTGGCTTACTGGAGTGAAGCTGGCATCACGGGCGATTGGACGCCAGATTGTTAGTTTATCCTCACCCCCTTTAACAGTCGCAGCCGACGATTTCAACCCGGATTCCATCGCTTCCGTGTGCGAGAAGTGCATAGGCGAACAGATCACCACTCGTTGGGCGCCTGCCTGGCGTCAGTGTATGGGGTGGCCCAAAGCGCCAACTGTAGCTACATTGACTTGCACCATGCGCGATGCATCTTGTCGACTTCTTCGGCGGAATTCCCTTTTGCCGCAAGATACGGCTTGATGGTCTCGTTGATGACCGAGATAAATACAATAACGGCAAGGACGGCGTCGACCGAACCCCGTCGACCCTGTTCTTCTTCAAGGTGGTGTGCCGCAAGGCAATTTCCTCCATCTCTCCTATGCGGCCCGTGCTACCTCGATCTCCTCCCCCTTGATGAACGCTATCAGATCATCATTAACCAAGTCTTTGTGGGTCGTGCACATACCGTGCGGCGCGCCTTTGTAAATCTTCAAAGTGGCGCCCTTGACGATCTTGGACGAGAGCAACGCCGACGCGCCGATAGGCACAATCTGGTCGTCGTCGCCCTGCAGGATCAGTGTCGGCACGTCTATTTTCTTGAGATCCTCGGTCAAATCGGTCTCGGAAAACGCCTTGATACAGAAATACGAGGCAGGGAAGCCGGCCATCATCCCCTGGAGCCAGAATGACTCGCGCACGCCTTCCGAAATCTTTGCGCCCAGCCTGTTATAGCCGTAGAACGGCATGCTGAGATCCTTCCAGAACTGCGATCGGTCGGCCTGGACGTTCTTCCGGAGGCCGTCAAATACCTCGATCGGCAAGCCGCCAGGATTGGCGGCCGTCTTCAACATCAGCGGCGGCACCGCACTGATCAGCACGACCTTTGCCACGCGCTTCGTGCCATGGCGGCCGATATAGCGGGCGACTTCGCCACCGCCCGTGGAGTGACCGACATGGATGGCATCCTTGAGATCGAGCTTCTGGACGAGTTCCGCGAGGTCGTCGGCGTAAGTGTTCATGTCGTTGCCGGTCCACGGCTGGCTCGAACGTCCGTGGCCGCGGCGGTCATGAGCTATGCAACGATATCCACGTGAAGCCAGAAAGAACATTTGGTCTTCAAAAGCATCCGCGCTCAGCGGCCAGCCATGGCTGAATACCACGGGTTGACCGCTGCCCCAGTCCTTGTAATAGATCTGTGTGCCGTCTTTGGTCGTTATCGTAGGCATGGAATCTCCTTTTTTTGCTCAGAAGATGTATACGCGTTTTTCTATTTTGCGATTTTCGCTTGCAGACTATTAAAAAAACTGTAACCATTGTGGTCTTCGCTGCAAGCGATTAATAAATCCGATCTTTATTCCTTTTCTTTCTCCATCTCCCTTGGTTGACAATCCCTCTATCATGGTTAAGTTCAGGTCGGACCCAATGCCGCTAACTTAAGCATGTTATTGAAATCAATGAGTATTTAGAACACAGCAGTTGCCAACCCTCTTGCTCCCATTGAGCAACCCCAGCCAACAGAGCCACTAAACCTCGGATTTTTCCCGCATCATTTTTCCCGTCATTTTTTTCTTGACAACTGTCAGTAT
>Ga0209517_10000895_pt1 | contig 48420 bp, 39 predicted proteins | sample PeaSoiMetSII2010_FD_187695 | JGI IMG/M metagenome (GOLD analysis project Ga0209517, IMG submission 187695) | Peat soil microbial communities from Weissenstadt, Germany - SII-2010 (SPAdes) (version 2) | ecosystem: Environmental > Terrestrial > Soil > Wetlands > Peat | place: Germany...
CTGGTTGCAGAACTGGCGCCGCGAGCAAGTTCCTTTTAACTTCTATAGTTTTGTGCCGTCGACCACAAATAGCCAAGGTGTTTTGGGAAATCGCCAGGGTAACTTCACCGATATTTGCAGCGTTCCCCTCCCTCAGGGCACGCCATTCGGAGCAGCCGTGCCCGATTGCCCATGTCCCCGGATATCCCGGCGCCACGGTTAGCATCAACGGCAATCCCTACACTCCGGACTTCAACCAACTTCCTATCTCTGTTTTCAATCCAAACGACCCCAATGCTCAGGCGCTGATGCAAATGATCCCGGCCCCCAACCAGGGCTCGGGCGCGAGCTCTGTCTACGCCGCCGCGGTGGGACAACCGACGCGCTGGCGGGAGGATTTGGTTCGCATCGACCACGATTTCAACTCCAGGCTGCGCGCTACCTTCCGCTCCATCCACGATTCCTGGGATTTCACCAATGCCACCGTGCAATACGCAGGCGAAAGCTTTGGGACCATCGGCTCTCATTTTGTTGGTCCAGGAGTCGAGATGGTTGCGAAGCTGACCGCCACGATCTCGCCTACTCTGCTCAACGAATTCACCGCCAGTTACACGACCGATCATCTCCGCCTCACCAACACGAATCCCGCGGTGTGGACCCGTACCAACAACTTCACGATGACCGGACTATTCCCCAACTTTGGCGGAAAGCTGCCGGATATTTCTCTTCAGACTTCCGGCGCGTACGGTGGCGGATTCAGCGAGGGGCCAACGGCTTTCCCCTGGTCGAACTCCAACCCCACTTTTACCTATCGCGACAACGTCATCAAAAGCCTGGGCAAGCACAAACTGGCGTTCGGCGGCTATTTCATGAACGCCGAGAAGAATGAATTCGCCTTCACCAATGTGGGCGGCGATCTGTTCTTTGACAGCACCAACTCGAGTGTGTCCACGGGGAATGCCTTTGCCGACCTGCTGCTGGGTAACATCTCGAACTTCACCCAAGCCAGCGCCCAGCCGAAATATCACATCAACTTCAAGATTTTTGAAGGCTACATGCAAGACGACTATCACGCCTCCAAGAACCTGACCCTGAATCTCGGCCTGCGTATCAGCTTGTTCGGGACGTTCTGGGAGAGGAACCATCTGATTTCAAACTGGGATCCCGCTGCCTATAGCGCCAGCACGGCTCCGCAGATTGATTTCGATGGAAGCCAAACCGGACAGTTGGGGGCGCTGATTCCCGGTACCGGCAGCGCGTATGACGGCGTCGTGCAGTGCGGCGTGAACGGCGTGCCGCGCGGCTGTTTGAAGGGGCATTTGTTCAATCCCGCGCCCCGAGTGGGGTTTGCCTGGGATCCACGAGGCAACGGCAAGATGTCCATTCGCGGAGGATATGGAATCTTCTTCGAGCACACCAACGGCATGGAAGGCAATGCGGAGAATCTGGAGGGGACGCCGCCCATCGTCGAGAGTCCTACCCAATACAATCCCGGCTTAAGTACAAGCTGTCCCACCAGCAACGCCTACACCTGCATCGGAGGACAAGGCCTGCTGTTCCCGCTGACGTTCACCTCCATTCCCGACCGTGTCATCTGGCCGTACGTGCAACAGTGGCACCTGGACATTCAGCGGGATCTGATCAAGAACACGGTGGCGACACTGGCCTACGTCGGCGCCAAGGGCACGCATCTTACCTTGCAACACGAGCTCAACCAGTTGCACGCAACGCCAGCCTCTCAGAACCCGTATCAACCCGGCCAGCCCCTGACCAACTTCGATTGCAGCTGGGGGCCCTTCAACTCCCAACCCAATGTAATACAGGATGCCTACGGCGTTCCTATAAACGCCATGACGGCCTACGGAGCGCCCGTTCCGTACATTCCTTCGGCCACTGGTGGAATCCCTTCCGGTCCGGCGGTGAATCTGGCGGTGGCCTGCGGCGACGATCCCGACCTGTTCCGCACCAACTTCTACGGCCTGGGATCGATTCAACGGGTCGAGCCCGTTGCCAACTCCAACTACAACGCCCTGCAATTCTCGCTGCGCAAGACCAGTGGGGCGCTCACGCTCGACGTGGCCTACACCTACAGCCACTCGTTCGATAATTCCTCCGACAACGTGGACAGCAACTTCGTGGACTCGACCAACCTGCGCAAGAACTATGCCAGCTCCAACTACGACCAGCGTCATATTCTGACCATGAGCTGGATTTATGAACTGCCGTTCCACGGCAAAGGCTGGTCCCACACGTTTTTGGGAGGCTGGCAGTACAGCGGAATTCTGACCTCGGAGAGTGGGACTCCTGTTTCTGTGGTTGACGGCGTCTTCGGTGACAATGCCGGCATCGCCGATGGCATCAATGCGGTCGGGTCGTATGCGGACCGCGTTGGCAATCCCTTTGCCTCCCCGTCCTCAAACTGTTTCGTCACTGATGCGAATGGGAACGCCATCAAAGGGCGGCCGTTGTTCAACTGCAACGCGTACCAGCAACCGCAGGGCTTGACCGTTGGCAATTCCGGACGAAACAGTCTGAACCAGCCGTACCGCACCAACATTGACATGGCGATCTACAAAGTCTTCAAGCCCACAGAGAAATTGGAGGCACAGTTCCGGGCTGAAGCTTTCAATATCTTCAACCACACGCAATGGTGGGGCGAGAACAGCTACGTAGGATCAACGAATTTCACTTATCCCAACTACGCGCACATGCCGCGGGTTCTGCAGTTTGCGCTGCGGATCACTTTCTGAAGGTGTTTGAGAAAACTCCATCCGCTGGCAACGACCGTGGAAGAGCGGCGCTTCCAGCGCCGCGTAAGAAAGCGGAATCAATGAGGGCTTCAGCCCCGGTGGTCTGATTGTTGTGGGGCGAAGGGCTCTAATCCGTAGCCTGCTAAAATCCAGTCTCGTCGGCGGGCAAACCGAAGGAATGGACCCAGGGAAATCCCTATGATCGGCGCGGTCGATATCGGCGGAACGAAAATCGCGGTCGGCATGGTGGATGACGGCGGGAAAGTGCTCTTGCGGATGGAAGCTCCCACTGACCCGGATCATTATTCCAACGGGATCGAACTCATCGCCCGCATGCTGCGTGAAACGGCGGCAAAGGCCGGTGTGGAACTCTCCGGCATCGGCATTGGATCCACCGGGCCAGTCGATCCCATGCGCGGTGTGTTTGGCGATGTTGATTTTCTCCCCGGCTGGCGCGGGAAGAATCCGGTCAAAGACCTGGCGCAGATCTTCAACGTGCGCGTAGCTCTGGAGAATGACGGCGACGCTGCTGCCCTGGCCGAAGCCGGTTGGGGCGCGGGCCGGAATCGCTCCCGCCTGATCTATGTGACTGTCGGAACCGGGATTGGTGGGGGAATCGTGCTCGATGGCCAGCTGTACCGGGGCGTCGATGGGGCACACCCCGAGGTCGGACATCATGTCGTCGATCCCGCCGGTCCGGAGTGCTCGTGCGGTTTCCGCGGCTGCTGGGAGTCGCTGGCCGCTGGTCCGGCCATGGTGGCGTGGCTCGAAAGCCACGCGCCAGCCGCGTATCCGCATCGCCCGGGCATCACCGCCAAAAAGATTTGCGAGCTGGCCCAGGAAGGTGATGAAGTCGCGTTGCAGGCCGTTGAACATGAGGCTTACTACCTGGGCCTGGGACTTGCCAACCTGATCAACCTGTTTACGCCGGATGCGATCGTGCTCAGCGGCAGCGTCATGAAGAGCGCGCCCCTTTTTCTCGACCGCATCCGCGAGGTGATCCGGCGGGGCTGCCGCTTCGTTCCGGCGGAAAAGACACAGCTCACGCTCGCCTCCTTGGGAGACGACACGAATCTGATTGGTGCGGCGCGGGTGTGGCATTATCGGTTTGCGCGGTAGCGGACCGGAAGGAGGCGCCATGAAAGAGTTGAGCGAAAAGCTGCTGTCCGTAATCGAGACGGCGGAGCCCAGATTGCGTGCGATCACTGCCCCAGAGAGTTCCAAGCCTGTATTGTCGGGCGGCTGGTCGCGCAAGCAAGTTCTCGCTCATCTGATCGACTCCGCATCCAACAACCACCAGCGATTCGTCCGTGCGGCCCAGCAGGCATCCCTGGAATTTCCTGGTTACGACCAGGAAGGAAACATGCGAGTTCAAGCGCCTCAGGAGGCGGATTGGCTGCTCCTCGTCTCACTGTGGGCAGCATACAATCGCTACCTCGCCCATATCATCGCGCACTTGCCTGCGTCCAAGCTGGAAACTGTTTGCCGCATCGGCGCGAATGATCCCAGGACTCTTGGTTTTGTCGCGACGGATTATCTTACCCATCTGCTTCATCACCTCAGCCAGATCGGTGCTGCGGACGCAACCTAGGACAGCGACGATCGGGTCGTGGTGCAGTTTGAAGAGTAGTTTCGTATCAGGGCATGCCTTCAGGCGTGCCAGAGTGGTCCCGCTTTAGCGGCTGCGGCACCTACGGCAAACCCCAGCGGCTAAAAGCCGATAGCCTCCCCCTTCTCTGGCGGCATCGCTGAAGCGAAGCCCTGATACGGATCGATCCTTTCGAACTGCACCACTATCGATGGTCGCTCGACCTTCCAGTTCCTCTCCCGATCTGTTACTGTTTTCAGTCCGCGCTTTTTGTGAGGCCGCGTGATCGTTGGAGTTCCCAAAGAAAGCTATCCCGGAGAACGCCGGGTTGCGCTCGTTCCCGTAGTCGTCCCCAACCTTGTCAAAGCGGGACTCGAGGTCATTGTGGAAGCCGGGGCCGGCAAGTCGGCTGGCTATCCGGACACGATCTACGTTGACAAGGGCGCCAAGATCGTGCCCGATCGCGCCGCCGTGTTCAGCACCGCCGACATTTTGGTGCAGGTGCTGTGCTACGGCTCGAATGACATCACTGGCAAAGCGGATCTTCCGCTGATGCGTCGCGGGCAGGCGATTATTGGATTCCTGCGGCCGCTCGGCTCCGCGGAAGTTGTCCAGCAGATCGCGCAAGCGGGCGTTACGTCGTTCTCCGTGGAACTCATGCCCCGCACCACCCGCGCGCAGAGTATGGACGCTCTGTCGTCCATGGCCACCTGCTGTGGCTACAAAGCCGTGTTGCTGGCCGCCGAGACGTCACCGCGAATCTTCCCCATGATGACCACGGCTGCCGGCACCGTCACGCCCGCCCGTGTGTTCGTCATCGGCGCGGGTGTGGCCGGACTGCAAGCCATCTCAACCGCTCGCCGCCTCGGCGCCGTGGCCTCGGCCTATGACATGCGCCCCGCCGCCAAAGAACAAGTGCAGAGCCTGGGCGGACGCTTCGTCGAACTTCCCATCGAAGCCCAGAACGCCCAGGATGCCCGCGGCTACGGCACCGCGCAGGACGAAACTTTCTACGCCCGCCAGCGCGAACTGCTGACCCGCGTGGTTGCAGAAAGCGATGTGGTCATTACCGCCGCGGTCATCCCCGGCAAGAAGTCGCCAATCCTGATCACCTCCGATATGGTGAAAGGGATGGCCCCGGGTTCAGTGATTGTCGACCTGGCCGCCGAGCGCGGCGGCAACTGCGAGTTGACGCAGACCGGGAAAACCGTGCAGCTGTGCGGTGTGACGATCATCGGCGCCATCAACCTGGCCACCAGCGTCCCGTACCACGCCAGCCAGATGTACGCCCGCAACGTCACGGCGTTCCTTCTGTACATGGTGAAAGAGGGCAAGCTGCAACTGAACCTGCAGGATGAAATTATTCGCGAGACCATGATCACCAACGGCGGAGAAGTGGTGAACGCCCGGGTGCGTGAGTTCTTCAAGATGCCGGCCCTGGCAACCGCGGGGGGCTAGGGTAGGGTTGCGGTCTTTGAATTTTGCTGTTGGAATGGCACGGCTTCAGCCGTGCTGTAACAGCTCTTTCTGATTTGTCATCCTGAGCGGAGCAAGAGTTCGCGAAGCGAACTCTTGCGCAGTCGAAGGACCCCTATAGCCACAGCGAGCAATGCCGGCGTAGGGATCCTTCGACTCCGTAGCTGCTTCGCTTGCGCGAAGCAGCCACTGCGCTCAGGATGACAATTCAAGGGAATGGGGTAGCTTATGGGTTCCAACCTGATCGACGCACTTTTCGTTTTCATGCTGGCGGCCTTCATCGGATTTGAAGTCATCCGCCACGTTTCGCCCCTGCTGCACACGCCGCTCATGTCCTTAACCAATGCTCTCGACGCCATCGCTGTCGTCGGCGCCATCGTCCTGGTGGGTGAGAAGAAGAGCACATTCGCGACCGTCTTGGGCGTGATCGCCATTGTCGCCGCCACCAGCAACGTGGTTGGCGGATTCTTCATCACCGACCGTATGCTCCGGATGTTCAAGACCAGCCGTCCGACAAATAAGTAACTGAGCGCAATCATGACTGAGTTTGCTGGAAGCCAGTACCTCATCGAAATCATCTACCTCATCGCCAGCGCCTTGTTCATTCTTTCGCTGAAGTGGATGAGTTCTCCCGCCACCGCCCGCCACGGCATTCTGGCAGGCGAGATCGGCATGGTGCTGGCCATCGGCGGCACGCTGCTGCATCACGGCATTGTCGACTGGAAGTGGATCATCATCGCGCTGGTGCTTGGTTCGGGCATCGGCATCCCGCTGGGCATGGTGCAGATGACTGCCGTCCCGCAGCGGACGGCGCTCAGCCACGCTTTCGGCGCGCTCTGCGTGACGCTGGTCGGCACCGCCGAGTTCTACCTGGGAACGCAGAACAACTCGAAGTTCGGAATGTCAGTGCTGTCGATGGAAGTGATTCTTGGAGGCCTGACCTTTACCGGCAGCCTGATGGCCGCGGGCAAGCTGCAGGAAATTCTGCCGCAGCGGCCGATCACGTATAAAGGCCAGAACCTCGTCAATCTTCTTTTGTTCCTGGTCGCGATGGGAAGCGCCGTCTATCTCGTGCTCCATCCCGAAGCGAAAATCTTCTTTCCCATCATCGTCGGCGTGTCGTTGATCTTTGGAATCTTGCTCGTCATTCCGATCGGCGGCGCCGACATGCCGACTGTGATCTCGCTGTTAAACTCCTATGCCGGCCTCTCAGCGGCCGCCATGGGATTCGTGCTCCAGAACAAACTGCTGATCATCGCCGGCGCGCTCGACGGATCCTCCGGTCTCATCCTCTCCATCATCATGTCGAAGGCGATGAACCGGTCGTTCACCAACGTGCTGTTCGGTGCGTTCGGCCAGGTGCAGGCTTCCGCCGCGGCGGGGCAGGAAGCGAAGCCCGTGCGCAGCGCCACTCCCGAGGAAGCCGCCGCGATTCTGTTGGCAGCCAATAAGGTGGTCATCGTCCCCGGATACGGCATGGCGGTGGCGCAGGCGCAGCATAAAGTGCGCGAGCTTTATGACGCGCTCACAAAAAAGGGAGTCGACGTCCGCTTCGCCATTCACCCGGTCGCCGGACGCATGCCCGGCCACATGAACGTGCTGTTGGCCGAAGCCGACATTCCCTACGACCGGCTCATCGAAATGGACGAGATCAACGGCGACTTTCCGCAGACCGACGTTGCCCTGATCATCGGCGCCAATGACGTGACCAACCCCGCCGCCCGCACCGATCAGTCGAGCCCGATTTTCGGCATGCCCATCCTCGACGTGGATAAAGCCCACACCGTGATGGTCATCAAGCGCGGCATGAGTCCAGGCTTCGCGGGCATCGACAACCCCCTGTACTATCTCGACCGGACGCTCATGCTGTTTGGCGATGCGAAACAGTTTGTGGGCGGGATTGTGCGGGAGTTGAGCGGAGGACACTGATGCATGGGGAAACGGTTAGAGGGATCTGGCAGCCAAAATTAACCTTCCTAGACTAACGCTATGGAAATCCGCCTTCAACCCGACAAGGAAGCGCAGTTAACGCAAATCGCCGCCAAGCGAGGCATGAAGACAGACGAACTCGCGCAACAGGTGTTGAGCCATTACCTGGAAGATGACACTCGTTTTGTTGAGGCGGTCAACATTGGGATGGCAGCGGCGGAGCGCGGAGATTTCGTGGAGCACGAAGATGTTGGAAAGAAGCTAAAGCAGGTACTGCGTTCCTGATGCGCTTGCGCTGGACCGCTGCAACCATCCCTCCGAAGTGGTAAATTCTCCTACATCATGCGAAACCTGCTGATCGTGCTTTCCTTCTTCCTGCTCGCTGCTCTTTCTTCAGCCCAATCCCAACCCCAACTCAACCTGATGCCCATGCCAGCTTCGGTTCAGATCGGCACGGGGCAACTGCCGATCAATCAGTCGTTCTCGGTGGCCGTCGCCGGAAATCGCGATGCTGCGCTGGACGGCGCAGTGCAGCGGTTCGTCACGCAACTCTCCCGGCAAACCGGGATTCCATTTCGGCCCAAGCCCGGCGCCACTGCCACGCTGCAAATCCGCGCTGACCACGGCCGCCAGGCGGTGCAGAAACTCGGCGAGGATGAATCCTACGAACTGACCGTCACTGATTCCGGCGCGAAACTCACCGCGTCAACCTCGCTTGGCGTGCTCCGTGGCCTGCAGACTTTTCTGCAGCTCGCGCAAATTACGCCCACCGGATTCGCCGTCCCCGCCGTCACCATCAAAGATCAGCCGCGCTTCCCCTGGCGCGGCATGCTCATCGACGTCAGCCGCCACTTCATTCCCATCGATGTACTCAAGCGCAACATCGACGGAATGGCCGCCGTCAAAATGAACGTGCTGCACTGGCATCTTTCCGACGACCAGGGATTCCGCGTCGAAAGCAAAGTATTTCCCAAGCTCACTGGGATGGGGTCGGACAGCATGTTCTACACGCAGGAAGAAATTCGCGACTTCATCGCCTACGCGCATGATCGCGGCATCCGCGTGATGCCCGAGTTCGACATTCCCGGCCACAGCCGCTCCTGGTTCCTGGGATATCCCGAACTATCAAGCGGCACCGGTCCGTACACGCTTGAGGGCGGCGGAATCGATCCAATCATGGATCCGACTCGCGAATCGACCTACAAGTTCCTCGAGAAATTCATTGCGGAAATGGCCAAGCTCTTCCCCGATGCCTACTTCCATATTGGAGGCGACGAGGTCGACGGCAAGCAGTGGGACGCCAACTCGCAGATTCAAGCCTTCATCCACGCGCATGGCATGAAAAACAATCAGGATCTGCAGGCCTACTTCAACCAGCGCCTGCAGAAGATCGTGGCCAAGAACCACAAAATCATGGTCGGGTGGGACGAAATCCTGCACCCCGATTTGCCCAAGACGATCATCGTGCAGTCCTGGCGCGGGCAGGAATCGCTGGCCGCGGCGGCGAAGCAGGGCTATAGCGGCTTGCTCTCCTTCGGTTACTACCTCGACTTGATGTGGCCGACGGCGCGACACTATGCCGTCGACCCCATGAGTGACGCCGCTGCGACGCTCACTCCCGAAGAAAAGAGCCGCATCCTCGGCGGAGAGTCGTGCCAGTGGGCGGAGTGGGTCACTCCAGAAAATATCGATTCGCACATCTGGCCGCGCAACGCCGCGATCGCGGAGCGGCTGTGGTCTCCGCAGGAGGTCAAAGACGTCGCCTCGATGTACACGCGGATGAACGCCGTGAGTCTTGACCTCGAAACGCTAGGCCTTACTCACCGCTCGGCCCGCCTGCACATGCTGCATCGCATGGCTGGTCCCGCCGACATAACGGCCTTGCGCAATCTCGCGGATGTCGTCGAGCCGGTCAAGGACTACAACCGATGGAGCGATGCCAAAGGTCCCATCGATTTTCACGCGCCTCTGACCCGCATGATCGACGCCGTCTATCCGGAGAGCGACGTGGCACGCCACTTCAGCGATCTGGTGCAGACCTTCGTCCAAAGCGGCTACAAGGATCAGGTTGCCGAAGCTCAGATCCGCGCGTGGCTCACAACCTGGCGGGATAACGATGCCCGCTTGCATCCCGTGCTCGACCAGACGTTTCTTCTGCAGGAAGACGAACTCCTCTCGCAGGATCTGTCTGCGCTGGGCACGGCCGGGCTGCAGGCGCTCGATTATCTCGACAAGACCCAAACCGCGCCGGACGCGTGGAAGACGCAGCAACTCGCTCTAATCGAGCAAGCCAAGACGCGCAAGGCGGACCTGCTGCTGATGGTGGCTGCGCCGGTGCAGCAACTAGTGGAGGCGAGCCCGGGCCAACATAACTAACCCTACATCGCCGCCCGCCTCGGCCTCAAATGCCCTGTCCGGGACGGGCGGCATGGTATTCTATCAACTCCAGCTGCGCACCGTCTTGGCGGAATTTCTCGCAGGTCCTGAAGAAGTTACAAAGAAACCATGCTTTCAGTCAGCAATGTGTCCATGCGCTACGGCGCCAAAATTCTGTTCGATGAAGTCTCCACGGCGTTCACGCCGGGCAAGCGCTACGGCCTGACCGGCCCCAACGGCGCGGGCAAGTCCACTTTCATGAAGCTGCTCAGCGGCGAGCTCGAGCCACAAAAAGGCACGGTCGTCCGTCCCCGCAAGCTCGGCGTGCTGAGCCAGGATCAGTTTGCCTTCGACGCCTATTCCGCGATCGACACCGTCATCATGGGTAACAAGCGCCTGTGGGCTGCCATGCAGGAACGCGACGCCATCTACGAAAAACCCGAAATAACCGACGCCGACGGCATGAAACTGGGCGAGCTTGAGGGCATTGTGGGCGAAGAAGACGGCTATACCGCCGAGAGCGACGCCGCCATCCTGCTGCAGGGCCTCGACATTCCCGATGAGTTACACTCACGAAAAATGGGCGAACTGCAGGGCGGACAGAAAGTCCGCGTCCTGCTGGCGCAGGCTCTGTTCGGACATCCGCAGGCGCTGCTGCTCGACGAGCCCACGAACCACCTTGACCTGGATTCCATCCACTGGCTGCAGGGATTTCTGAACGTCTATGACGGAGTGGTGATCGCCATCTCGCACGACCGCCACTTCCTCAACAGCATTTGCACTCATATTGCCGACATCGATTACGAAACCATCATCACCTACACCGGCAGCTACGACGACATGGTCGTGGCCAAGACTCAGGTCCGCTCGCAGATCGAGTCGCAGAATGCGCAGCGCGAAAAGAAGATCTCGCAGTTGAACGAATTCATCGCGCGTTTCGCCGCCGGCACACGGTCGAGCCAGGTGCAGTCACGGCGCAAGGAAGTCGAGCGCCTGCAGGTGACGGAACTGGCGAAGTCGAACATTCAGCGCCCGTTCATCAAGTTTGAGCAGAAGCGGCCTTCGGGCAAGCACATCCTCGAAATCGAGCATCTGGGTAAGGCCTACGGCGACAAGCAGGTCATTCGCGACTTCACCGCCAGCATCACCCGCGGCGAGCGGATCGCGCTCATGGGACGCAACGGCGCCGGCAAGACCACGCTGCTGAACGCCCTGCTGGCGAATTCTCCGACGACTCCCGAGGCTGAACTGCGCAAGACCAGCGGATACGACGGACCCTTCGTCGACTCCGGAAAAGTCATCTGGGGGCACGAAGCTGCCATCGGCTACTTCGCGCAGGATCACCGCAGCCTGATCGCCGGCGGCATGACCGCGATTGAGTGGCTGCATCAATGGGACGGCGCGGCCGTGACCGAAGAACTGCGCGGAATTCTCGGGCAGATGTTATTCCAGCGCGACGAGGCCACGAAATCCACCAGCGTTCTCTCCGGCGGCGAAGCCGCGCGCCTGCTCTTCTGCAAACTGATGTTGCAGAAGCCCAATGTGCTGGTGCTGGACGAGCCCACGAACCACCTCGACCTCGAGTCGATCAATGCCCTGAACATCTCTTTGCAGCGCTATCATGGGACCGTCTTCCTGGTCACCCACGACCACGACCTGATCGACGAAGTCGCCACCCGCATCTGGCACTTCGAGAGCGACCACAAGATTACCGACTTCAAGGGCACCTACGAGGACTACCAAGCGGCCGTGGTCGCGGTGTAGGCGGTTGGCGAAAGTGCCGCGAACCTACGCGCCACGCGTGGCAGAGCGGCGCTTCCAGCGCCGCGAAAAGACAAGAACAAACATGGGCTTCAGCCCCCGCGCGTTTGCACCATTCCCGCTGCATGTAAATTAACCAGGTTCTCCACAGATTTTTGCACCGTTTGCTGTTGCGTTTGCTGCCCGAAGTTGAAGATAATGGCGGCGAGCGTTCGTTGTCGGTATTGCCGTGTACAGTCGAGCCGATTTACTGCGGATTCTTCACCTAACCCCGCGCCAGTTAGCCAACTGGGAGCGGAATGGCCTGGTAACGTCTGCCGAGGCCTATTCTTTTTCCGACCTCCTGGAAATCAAAAAGGTTCGAGACCTGTGCGCTATGAGCGTGCGGCCGGCAATCATTCGCCAGTCTCTCGACGCCATGCGCAAGCAGGCCTCGGGTGTCGAGAAGCCGCTGCTCGAAGCGAGTGCGTTGTCGACGGCCAAGCACCGCGTGGCGTTCCGTCACCAGGGCAAACTTCTGGAGCCGATCGCGGGCCAGTTCCTGATGGATTTTTCCGAGCGCGAGAGAGTGGTGACTAGCACCTCTGTACCCAGTTCGGAGTCCAGTCCCCGCGAGAGCGAGGTTACGGCGTGGTTTGCGCGGGGCATCGCGCTGGAAGAAGATCCCAACACTCAGCCTGACGCGATTGCCGCGTATCATCAGGTGCTCGAAATCCAGCCCACGCACGCGGCCGCGCACATCAATCTGGGCACGCTTTACTATAACCGCCAGGATTTCTCTCTGGCGGAACGCCATTACCGCCAGGCCATTGAAGCGGACCCGCGCTACTCGCTCGCGTATTTCGATCTGGGCAACGTGCTCGACGAGACGGGACGCGTGCAGGAGGCGATCCAGACCTACAAAACTGCCCTGCAACTTGCTCCGACCTACGCCGACGCGCATTACAATCTTGCGCTGGCCTACGAAAAGACCCGCGAACCCCGCAAGGCGCTCAAACACTGGCAGGCCTACGTCAAGCTTGACACTTCAGGCCCATGGTCGGTGCACGCCCGCAGCCAGATCAAGCGCATCCTGCAGGCGGACGGGCTGAAGCTAGTTCATTCCCGCCCTCGCCAGATCTGACGAACCTTCAACCACGAAGGGCACGAAGTATCACGAAGGTGTCTTTTGCTTTTCCTTCGTGATCCTTAGTGTCCTTCGTGGTTAAGTTCTTTTCAGCAGGTGCTAAAATTACCGGTTTGCCATCTTACCGATGAAGGTGTTCCCATGCCTGAAACTACGCTGCAGGCCTCCGTCCCCGCTCCCCTGACAACCCTTACCGAAGACGAAATTCTTTTCCGCGACAACATCCGGCAGTTTGCAGACGAGAAGATCCGCCCCCTGGTCAAAGAGATGGACGAGAAGGGCGTCTTCGAGAAAGACCTCATCCACGATTTCTTCCAGCTGGGCCTGATGGGCATCGAAATTCCCGAACAGTACGGCGGAGGTGGCGCCAAATTTTTCGAAGCCATTCTGGCCGTCGAGGAATTGTCGCGTGTGGACGCTTCCTCCGGCGTGATCGTCGACGTGCAGAACACGCTGGTCAACAACGCCCTGCTGCGCTGGGGCTCAGAGGAGCAGAAGAAGCGCTTCCTGCCCAAGATGGCCACGGAGATCGTGGGCGCCTACGCCCTGAGCGAGGCCGGGTCAGGCTCTGACGCTTTTGCCTTGCAGACCCACGCTGCACTGAAAGGCAGCGAATACGTGCTCAACGGCCGCAAGCTCTGGATCACCAACGGCAAAGAAGCGGGATTGTTCGTGCTCTTTGCCACGCTCGATCCCAGCGCCGGGTACAAAGGCATCACCGCATTCCTGGTGGACAAGAACTTCCCCGGATTCGCCGTCGGCAAGAAGGAAGACAAACTCGGCATCCGGGCCTCGTCGACCTGCGAGCTGATTCTGGAAGACTGCCGCGTGCCCAAGGAGAACGTGCTGGGCGAGCCCGGCAAGGGTTACAAGATCGCCATCGAGACTCTGAACGAAGGCCGCATCGGTATTGGCGCGCAGATGATCGGACTAGCCCGCGGCGCCTGGGAATTTGCCTGCAAGTACGCTGTCGAGCGCAAACAGTTCGGCAAAGCCATCTCCGAGTTCCAGGGCATCCAGTTCCAGATCGCCCAGATGGCTACCGAGATCGAGGCCGCCCGACTCATGGTCTACAACTGCGCCCGCATGAAGGACGCGGGCGTGAACTTCGTCAAAGAAGCCGCCATGACCAAGCTGTTCGCCTCCCAGGTGGCCGAGCGGGTGACGTCGCTAGCCATTGAAATCTACGGCGGCTATGGATTTACCAAGGACTATCCCGTCGAGAAGTACTGGCGCGACGCCAAGATCGGCAAGATCTACGAAGGCACCTCGAACATGCAACTGGCGACCATCGCGAAACTGGTGCTGGGCAAATAGGATTTAGACAATCCTATTCTGGACGGAAATGGAGTTCGATGAGTTCCTTGGATTCGGATGTTGCGGGAACGAATTTCCATCGGTTGATGGCGTCTTGGGCAGCCTGGACCAACAAGGGGCTGCCACCCACTGGCTCAACGGCTTTCACGGTTCCATCCGGCGCTACTACCGCGAACACCCTGACTGTGCCGGTGAGGTTCATCCTTTTTGCCATCTGGGGATAGGTGGGATCCACTCTTCGGACGACCTTGCGTGTCGCTTCGGTGGAAGATTGCTGGCTATGGGCCATTCCCGTAGGTCCAAAGCAGTATGAAAAGACCAGAAAAAGAACCAGAACGTGCCACTTCCGCATAAATTGGGGGTTTCCTGAGATAAAAGTTGTACTTCTAATGATGATCGTAAGCGATAACGACGGTTCCCGGAAAGTAACCGCGGTAACCAGAGTCATCCCAAAAGTCGCCTGAGGGGTCGGCCAATGCTGCTTGCTCATAATGTGCATCGAGTTGCACATTTACCCCCTGCCCTTTCTCGTCCGAGGACTGATAACCATCCTGATATCAGTCGTTTAACCGGATTCCGCCGGTTGGCTCCCGGGATGCAATTCCCCAAGTGCCTGCGTGTTCGGGGCGAAGACCGGGGTGCCACTTGACGACGTTATTCGGGACCAACACTCTACCCATCGTAGCTGCCATCGACACTCCTGTTGCTCCCAAAAAGCATGGCTGGTTGCCGCTGCTGACCGTCCTTTTTCTGATCTCCTACGGTCTGATGACCATGCTGATCGTCGAGCAGGGACGGACCATCGAGTCGCAGCGCGCCCTGATTCGCGAGCTCTTCCGCGACAGCACCGAACTGTCCGCCGTAAGACTGAAGGCAGCGCAGGAGAGTGCCCAGACATCCTCGGCCCAGACATCCTCAGCCCAGACCCAGGCTCGAGTCGGCCAACACCCGTCATCCCAGATCCCGTCGACCCAGGGACCGTCAAAGCAGCATCCGTCAACCCAGTACCCGTCAACCCAGGCACAAACCAGTCAAGCCCCGTCTTCCCAGGCAGGATCGCAACCGGCTGGACCGCAGCATCGCGCGCAGAGCCAGTCAGCCAAGCAGAAACCAGAGTTCCGAATGCCGTCCAAGCCAGCCGCAGATCTGGTGGACGATGTTCGGACTCTGATCACGATATAAGGATTACGAACCAACGCGACGTAAGCACAAGGTTCATGAACCTGAACATTGCAGCACTTTCGTTCTGTGGGTAAGTAGCCAGCGGAAAGCGGCAGGCAACCAGCTCCAGGAAACCTGCTCGGAAACCCAGGTAAGCAAACATGAAGGTCCTGACCCTAGCCTTGTTGTTCAGTCTGCCGGTTGTCCCTTTGGCCCCGCAAAAACCCCTGCACCAGCCGACCAGCCAGATCGCCAAACATTCCAAGGGCGGACGCTGGTACTTTGCCGCTTCCGGCCACGCCGTCTACTGCTACGGTCCAGTCATGACCTTGCCCCGCGCCAACGGCGACCTGCAAAAAGTCGCCACCTTCTGCCGCGACGGCAGCGCCGTGGTTCCACTCAAAGACTAACCAGAAGTTATCTCCCAGACGTGGACGTTTCGAGGACCCCCGTGGACACTCGTTGGACTTAGCACTCTTACCTCCTTCCCAATCGACGTCATCCTGAACGAAGCCGCTTTTTCAGGCGGAGTGAAGAGCCTGCCCTGAGCGAAGCCGAAGGGATCTCGCGCGCAGGCCGGCCGCGCTTCCCCGGGTACGCTCCCCGCAAGATCCCTCCTCCGGCTGAAAGGCGCCGGAGTTCGGGATGACGTCTCGGAAAAGGGAACAGCTCGGGAGTGGGCTGTTGTGAATTCACAACAGCCCACTCCCAAGAGGATTGGTTAATCGGCGTCCGGCTTCGCGCCGGGTAGGCGCTTTCTCAGGAATGCGATCTGTCCAGTGTGGTGCGCCTCGTGCTCACACACATGGAACCACTTGCAAAAATTGTTCCAGTGCCACTCCTTGTCGACCGCCATCAACCAGGCGTCATCGCGCTTGCTGAATTCCGCTAGCGTCTTCGCACGCGTCTCTTGCAGAATATTCAGGTAGTAGTCACGGTCGTGGCCCTTGATCGTTTTCCGGCCAGCGTCCCCCAGATTCATCGCTGCATCCCACTGCTGCTTCACGGAATCGGGCCAGCTGTCCCACTTCTTGCCGTCGAAAGTATTGAGCTGGTAGTAAGTCTCAGTGGCGGCGAGGTGCAGCATCAGGGCGCCTATGGTGTTGGCCTTGGGATCAATGAGGTAGTCGAGGTCGTCCTTCGTCAGCCCCTTGGTGGCAGAGATTACTCCGTTGGCCTCGCGCATCCACGTGAGCAGGGAGACAAACGTTCCCACCTGCGGAGTGTATCCGGGCCTCGGTCCAAGGATGTTGAGATTCGACTCGCTCGCCTGGGAGGTCTTGGGCAGCGAGAGCGCCCCAAAAAGAGCAGAGAATCCGGCTGTAAGAGCGGCTGACCCTTTTAGAAAGTTTCTGCGGTTGGAAAAGCATTGGTTGCCGAAGCGGTCTTCCACGAGGGAATTCGGTATGCTGGTTGGCATGGACGTCTCCTTCGAAACTAATACGGTGGGGAATACTAGGGGCGTTTGATCGGCGAGTCAATTCGTGCCTCTGCGTCTTGCACGCCCCTAAGCGCATCAAATCTCACGCGAGCCTCTTAGCCGGAGATCACCATGTCCATTCGACCCGTCAAGCGTCTCATCAAGTCCAAGCCCACGCTGGAAGGAGCCGGAGTGCATCTTCGCCGCGCCTTCGGCTTTGGCAACACTCACGACTTCGATCCATTCCTTCTACTCGACGACTTCCGCAACGACGTTCCTGAGGACTACCTGGCCGGATTCCCGTGGCACCCGCACCGCGGCATCGAGACCATCACCTACGTCCTCGCCGGAACCGTCGAACACGGCGACAGCATGGGCAACAGCGGCGCCATCGCCGCCGGCGACGTGCAGTGGATGACCGCCGGCAGCGGCATCATTCACCAGGAAATGCCCAAGGGCGACCCCACCGGCCGCATGCACGGCTTTCAGCTCTGGGCGAATCTTCCGTCGGCGCTGAAGATGACCGCGCCCCGTTATCAGGAAGTGAAGACCGGAGACATCCCGCAGGTTACCGACGATGACGGCACGCACGTCCGCATCGTCTGCGGAAATTTCTGGGGCAAGTCCGGCCCCGTCGACGGCATCGCCGCCGATCCCATCTACCTCGACGTGTCGGTGCCTCCGGGCAAACGAAAAACCCTACACGTCGAGACCACTCGCCACGCCTTCGCCTACGTTTTTGCGGGAGACGGAAAATTCTGTAATGCCTCCGGCCCGCTCGCCGTTCCAACCGAAGGCGTCGGATGGGCCGACGTCAAGCCTCCCGCCGACGCCGAGAACCGCTCGCTCGTCGTCTTCGACCGCGGCGATGAAGTCGCCGTGCAGGCCGGCGAAGATGGAATCCGTTTTCTCCTGGTTTCCGGCAAGCCGCTCGAAGAGCCCGTCGCGTGGTATGGTCCCATCGTCATGAACACGCAGGAACAACTCCAGCAGGCATTCAAAGAACTGGAGCAGGGAACGTTCCTGAAAAAGTAAGCGATCTTGTTTGAGTACGAAGAGACACTTTAGATCTGCGATTTCCTTCGTGAACCTTCGTGCCCTTCGTGGTTAACGATTTTTCTATTTTCATGCCCGAACTCCCCGAAGTCGAAACCATCGCCCGCGGCCTCGCTAAACGCGTCACCGGAGACGTCGTGGAATCCGTCTGGCTGGGGCAGAAGAAGGAGCCGCTGAAATCTTCCGCATCCGCAATCGCCACGACATTGGAGCACAGCCGCATTGCCGCCGTCCACCGCATGGGCAAACACATCGTCTTCGATCTCGAACAGGATCGTGTGGCGCGGGCGCCCTCGCCCGCGAAAAGCCGAAGAGCGAATCGAAGGCCCAAGGCTTCACCAACCACGCCAGCTGAGGCGGGCGGGGGCGCCCGCCCCACATACTCCAAAGCCCAATGGATCGTCCACCTCGGCATGACCGGCAGCCTGCGGGTGTGCGAGGCGCAGTCGGAAGTCGCTAAGCACACCCACGCCATCCTCCGGTTGTCGTCGGGCAGGGAACTGCGCTTCGTCGACCCTCGCCGCTTCGGCCGCCTGAGCGTCGCGCAGGCCGGAGACTTCGACGCCGCCGGCATCGAGCCTCTGGAAGCTGATCTCGACCGCTTCCTCGATCTGTTCCGCGGCCGCAAGACTCCCATCAAAAGCGCGCTGCTCAACCAGAAACTCCTGCGCGGCGTCGGCAACATTTACGCCGATGAATCTTTATTCCGTGCCGGCCTTCGCCCCCGCCGTCGCGCCTCGACCATCACCCGCGACCGACTCGCCAAGCTGCTCGCTGCCGTAAAAGAAGTCCTGAAAGAAGCGATTGCCCTCGGTGGTTCCTCCATCTCCGATTACGTAGATGCCGATGGTGAAGAAGGATTCTTCCAGCTCCAACATCGCGTCTACGGCCGCGAGTCCGAGCCCTGCCTGGTCTGTAAGACCCCGATCAAGCGCGTCGTAATCGCCGGCCGCAGCAGCCACTACTGCCCGAAGTGCCAGAAATAAAGTGCTGATTGATGATTGCTGATTGTTGATTGAAAATCCTTGCGCTAACGGCGTTTCAATCAGAAATCAGCAATCATCAATCAGCAATGAGACCGCTGGCGTCGCAATCTGATAATCTTCTCCTCCATGCCTGATTTTTCCATCGGAGTCGATCTCGGCGGCACCAACCTGCGCATCGCAGCCGTCAGCACCGACGGCCAACTGCTCGAGAAGATTACGCTCGGCGTAAAAGTCGCCCTCGGCCGCGACCACGTCATCGGCGAGATGTGCGACGCGATTCACCGGCTGACCGAACAATATCGCGGTAGCGGCCGGTTTGTCGGCGCCGGCATCGGCGTTCCCGGCATCATCGACATGGAAACCGGAATGATGCGCAAGTCCGCCAACCTTCCCGGCTGGTCCGACTATCCCGTGCGCGATGAAATCGAGCGCCGCCTGGGCGCCCGCGTCTTTCTCGATAACGACGCCAAAGTCGCCGCCCTCGGCGAAAAATGGCTGGGCGCGGGCCGTGGCGTCGACAACATGGCGATGATCACGCTGGGGACCGGCATCGGCGGTGCCATCGTCCTGAACGGCAAAATCTTTTACGGCATGAACGGAATGGCGGGTGAGTTTGGCCACGTCACCGTCGAACCCGACGGGGTTCCGTGCGGCTGCGGCAATCACGGCTGTGCCGAGCGTTATGCATCGGCTACAGCGGTAGTGCGCATGGCTCACGAGGCGATTGCTACTGGGCACGCGCCAGGCCTGGCGAAGGCTGCCAACTCCGACCCGGAGTTCAGCGCCCGTTCGATTTACAACCTCGCGATTCAGGGAGACCAGGACGCCCGGCGCATCTTCCACCGCTTCGGCCAGGTTTTGGGAATCCTGCTCGCCGGTCTGATCAACGTGCTCAACCTCGATATGTTCGTGATTGGCGGGGGCGTGGCCAGCGCATGGGACGCCTTTGCTCCGCAAATGTTTGCCGAGTTGCGCGACCGCTCTCTGGTCTACGCCGCAACCGCCCCGGAAGATCCTCTGGGTAAGAAAGAAGGCGCGTCCGCCCAAATCGCGGGTTACACGCGCAAGAAAACAATCATCACTCGCGCGCTGCTAGGCAGTGACGCCGGCCTCTACGGCGCCGCCAGAATCCCCGCGTCATAACTGAGCGATTTGTTCTTGGGATTTGCTTTTGGGTGGCGCAGCGCTTTCAGCGCTGCGATAGAGCGTCTCTCTGGGAGAGGGCTTTAGCCCCTGAGGTACGTCTACGACGTCGTCTTAATCTTCCGCGCCCCGCTCAAGAAAACCTGATTCTGCTCAGGCATCCCGATGCTCACGCGGATACACGTCGGCGCGCCCCACCCGCCCAACGGGCGCACGCTGACTCCCTCACCGCGAAGCCGTTCCGCGAACCCGGACGCATCTTGCCCCAAGTCGCAGTAAACAAAATTCGCCGCTGTCGGCACGACGCGATATCCCAACTCCGACAAACCCACGCTCACAATCTGCGCCTGCTCGGCGTTGCTCGAAACGACTCGCTGCACATGATTCAGATCGTCAAGCGCCGCCACGGCTGCGGCCTGCGCCACCGAAGACACGGAAAATGTATCGCGCATGCGCGCGCAATACGCCAGCAGGTCCGCCGGACCCAAGCCATATCCTACGCGCAGCCCCGCCAGTCCATGCGCCTTTGAAAACGTTCGCAGCACAACAACGTTGGCATCCCGCCGAACGTAGTCCATTGCCCGTGAATACTCAACCTTTCGCATAGCAGCGAAATGCACCGCGAAGTCCGAGTACGCCTCGTCCAGAACCACCACCACATGTCCCGAAACTTCGGCGATGAACTTGTCAACCGCCGCGGCATCAATCATGGTCCCGGTCGGATTATTGGGATTCGCCAGGAACACGAGGCGCGTATCCTCGTTGACCGCCTCCAGAATCGCGCCGAGGTCGAAAGCATCCTGCTGCATGGGAGCCTCGATCAACTGCGCTCCCGCGGCGTGTACCGCCATCCCATAGACCACAAACGAGCGCTCGCTGGTCACCGCATTCAATCCCGGTGCAAGCATCGTCTGACAAAGCAGGCTCAGCATCCCGGTCGATCCCGCAGTCACCAAAACTTGCTCAGCCGGAATATCGTGGTGGACGGCCAGTTTGCGGCGCAACTCCGTGCAGCCGTCGTCGGGATAGAAATTCGCCACGGCCAGCGCTGCCTGTATCGCTTCTACCGCGCGCGGCGACGGGCCAAAAGGATTCTCGTTGGAGTCGAGCTTGATGAGCCGCGTCTGAGAGTCCGCGGAATCTCGCCTCGGGGAGGGCTCCGGAAGAAAGCTGGCCATCTCGCGCGCCGGCTTCGATAGCAGCTCAAAGAATCGGCTCATGCTCGCGGCGCATCACTGCAGGGATTTCTTGCCGATCGCACTAGTTGTGCTAGCGGATTTCAACTTCTCGATTTCTCGCAAAGTGAGCGAGCGAAACTTGCCCGGCGGAACGTCGAGCGTGAGCGGTCCATAACGAACCCGCTTGATCTTTTCCACGTGATGTCCTACCGCTTCAAACATGCGCCGGATCTGCCGGTTCCGTCCCTCCACCAGCGTGATCTCGTACCACGGATTCGCCGCTTCTTTCACGACACGCACCAGCGCGGGCCCGGTCTTCACGCGCTTGCCATCGTCCGTGGCGATCGATACCCCCGCCCGCAACTTGGCGATCGCTTCTTCCTTCGGCGTGCCCGCAACTTTTACGACATAAGTCTTGGCCACATGCGAGGCCGCTTTCATCAGCCGATGCGCGAGATCTCCATCGTTGGTCAGCAAAAGCAGTCCTTCGCTGGCATAGTCCAGCCGTCCGATTGGGTACACGCGCCCCTTCACGCCGCGGATGAGATCCATCACGGTCGGCCGCTTTTCCGGATCACTCATGGTCGTGACGTAACCCTTAGGTTTGTTCAGCAGAAGGTAGGTGTGCCGCTGCGCCCCATGAAGAAGTTTTCCATTCACGCGCACGTGGTCCGTTTCCGGATCGGCCTTGCTGCCGAGTTCCGTGACCACCGTCCCGTTGACCTGCACGTGCCCAGAGGAAATGAGTTCTTCCGCCTTCCGGCGGGACGCGACTCCAGCAGCAGCGATAATCTTTTGCAGACGTTCCAACGGCATAGGAAAACTCAAAGCCCCGGGAGGGGCGAAAACAAAGTAGCCCAGCCCTTCAGCGCCAGGTAGGTAAACCAAGAAAGAACAAGTCCAGGAGGGACGACACAATCGAGCTCTAGCCCGCCTTCTCCGCTTCCGATACACTTTCGTTCGCTTCAGGTTCCGCTTCCGGCGCGCTCTCGGCTCCCGAGCCCGCACCCTCCGCCGGTATCAACTCTGATTGAAACGATTCCGCCACCAGCTTCTCGAACTCCTCCATGCTGGGCAATTCGTTCACATCCTTCAGCCCGAACCGCATCAGGAATTCCTTGGTCGTCTTGTAAAGAATCGGACGCCCGATCACCTGCTTGCGTCCCGCAGTCGTAATCAACTTGCGGTCAAGCAGAGTCCCAATCACCCCGCCCGAATCGACACCGCGAATATCATTGATCTCCGGAACGGTGACCGGCTGCTTGTATGCAATCACGGCCAGGGTCTCCAGCGCCGGCAGCGACAGCCGGATCGGCGGCTTCAAGCTCTTCGCGAACGCTCGCACCACTTCATGGTGCTCCGGCTTGGTCGACATGCGGTATCCGCCCGCAACCTGCCGGATCTCAATGCCGTGATCGGGCCCACCGTATTCTCCGACGAGTTCTTCGAGCGACGAGCGGACGCGCGACTTCATCTCCGCCTCGTCGGCGGCTCCTTCAGCAATGACGGTCTCTTTCACGAGCTGGGTCATCTGCTCCAGCGTAATCGGCGTCTCCGCCGCATAAATGATGGCTTCGAGTTCAGCTTTCAGACTCATAAATCAGTTGCCAGTACCCAGTTGCGAGTACCCAGTTTAACGCCAGGTTTTACTGGCAACTGGGTACTGGCAACTGGGTACAGATTTCATCTCCAGTCGTCGCGTACCGCCGACTGCTCGTTCATGATTTCGTCGAAGTGCGTGTGTTTGCGCACCGCGATCTCGCCGAACAATTTCTCCTGCCGCACCTGGATCGCCTGCAGCCGCACCATTTCCAGCAGCGCCAGAAACATACAAACCAGCGCCTGCCGCGACGGAACCCGCATGAGCAGCTGCTTCAACCGGATGGGCCGGTCTTCCAGAGACAGCCGCCGCCGCAGATAATCGATCATCTGCCCGACGGTGACCGTTTCCTCGTCGACATTGAGCACCGGACGCGTGCGCACCCGCTCCAGCACCTGCTGAAACGTCTTCACCAGGTCGATGACGTCGGCGGCGATCTCCGGCTCAGTGCCCTCCGCCTCCATGAACTCCTTGAGTGACGGGTTGGAAAGCACCGCATCTTCAATCTGCTGCTTCTGCAAAAGCATCTGCGCCGCCGACTTGAATTTCTCATGCTCCAGCAGGCGGTTGACCAGCTCGCTGCGCGGATCTTCCTGTTCCTCCGCCGTCGCCGCGGAATCGCGGGGCAGAAGCATCTTCGACTTGATGTGAATCAGCACCGCGGCCATATAAATAAATTCAGCCGCCACGTTCACGTCGAGTTCGCGAATCTTCTCCACGTACGCCAGATACTGCGCCGTAATCTTCGCGATCGGGATGTCGTAAATGTCGATGTCCTGCTTGCGGATCAAGTCCAGCAGCAAGTCGAGCGGTCCTTCGTAAACATTGCCCACCGAGACCGCAAAAGCCGAATCGCTCTCTTCGTTCTTCGCCGCGTCCTTGCGCACGCTCGCGCCCGCAACGATCGCTGGCGAAGCCGCGGTCGCCTCATTCACCGCATCGAGTTTTGAATTGTCCGTCATTACCTTCTTGTCATCCTGAGCGAAGCGAAGGACCTATGCAATTTGGCTCGGGGTGCCCCATCCTTGTCGCGGTCTTTGCGACAGGGTGGGGATTTTGACTACTGTGTCCCCTCATACTCCAGCGACATCCCCATCGCCGCCCGCACATCGTCCATAGTTTGGCCCGCCGCCTTGCGCGCCCGCTCCGTACCAGCTTCCAGAATATCCCACGCCAGCCGCGGATTCTCCTCAAATTTCCTGCGCCGTTCCTGCATCGGGTTCAGCAGCTTCACCAGCGCGTCGGCAGCCCAGCCTTTGCACTCGATGCAGCCAATTCCCGCCGACCGGCAGCCTTCGTTCACCTTGGCCATCGTCGCTTTGTCGCTGAAGATTTTGTGCAGATCGCCCACCGGACACACATCCGGATTCCCCGGATCCGTCCGCCGCACCCGCGCCGGATCGGTCACCATCGTCTTCAACTTCTGCCGCACCACCGGTTCCGGATCAGTCAGCATCACCGTGTTCCCGTACGACTTCGACATCTTGCGCCCGTCGGTGCCGGGCAACTTGGCGGCAGGAGTGAGCAGCGACTGCGGCTCGGGGAAAACGGCTCCTACCACGTAGGGGGTATTAAAAAGAATTTCGCCATACTTCGCCGAACACCATGCTCGTTGAGCTGGAGTCAATTTTTCGCTTTCAACTTTTATCGGGTAAAACTGATTGAACCGCCGCGCAATCTCCCGCGTCAGTTCCACGTGCGCCACCTGATCTTCACCGACGGGCACGCAATCAGCCTTATAAACGAGAATGTCCGCCGCCTGCAGCACCGGATACCCCAAGAATCCGTAGGTCCCCAGATCCTTGTCTTTGATATTTTCCCGTTGCTCCTTATATGTCGGCACGCGCTCCAGCCACCCCAGCGGCGTGATCATGGAGAACAGCAGATGTAACTCCGCATGCGCCGGAACATGCGACTGGATAAAGATCACCGACTTCTCCGGATCAAGCCCCGCTGCCAGCCAGTCGAGCACGACTTCGAGCGAATTCTCCTTTATACGGGATGTGTCGGCGTAGTCGGTGGTGAGCGCATGCCAGTCGGCCACCATGAAAAAACACTCGTATTCATCCTGCATGCGCACCCAGTTCTGCAGCGCGCCCACGTAGTTGCCCAGATGCAGCTTGCCGGTCGAGCGCATGCCACTGAGCACGCGTTTGCGGGATTTGGAAGAGGATGTCATCTAGCGATGAGGCCCAACGCCGCGAAACGCGGTCGATAGTATAGGGCTGCTTGTACGGATCAGGGGTTGAAGTGTCATGCGGGGCTGATTTCGATACTACCATGCGAAAAGGTCCAAATGTGGGGACAGCCGCCCCCGGCTGTCCGCCGGGCGCAGCCCGGCGATGCGAGTGCAAATGCTTTATAATTCGCGCCGCTCCTCTCATCGATTACAACCGGACCTCGTGAACACTCTCGCCCGCCAGCTCCGCGCCACCGACTACTTCACTCTCGGCTGGGGAACCATGGTCGGCGTCGGCTGGCTGGTCATCATGGACGACTGGCTGCTCCGCGGTGGTGCCCTCGGCGCTCTGCTCGGCTTCGTCATCGGCGGCGCACTCCTGCTTCCCATCGGATGGGTCTACGGCAAGTTAGTCATCGCCATGCCCGACGCCGCCGGAGAGATCGCCTACACCTCCGCCGTCTTTCCGCGCCCCATCAGCTTCGCCACCGGATGGATGATGACCCTCGCCTACTTCATCGTCTGCCCGTGGGAGGCGGTTGCCGTCAGCCGCATCGCCGCCTACATCCTACCCGGTCTCGACTCGATGGAACTCTACCGCATTGCTGGCCGCCCCGTGTACCTGCCGCACCTCGTCATCGGTCTCGCTCTGACCGCGCTTCTCACGCTGTTGAATTATCGCGGCATCCGCCTCAGTGCCACATTTCAGAACTGGACCAGCTTCGGCACGCTCGCTCTGTTCGTCGTCTTCGTCGCTCTCGGCGTAAGTCGCGGCTCCCGCGCCAACATCCAGCCATTGTTCACGCACACCCCGTTGATCTCGATTCTGCTGATCATTCAGATCGTCCCGTATTTCATGACCGGCTTCGAATCGGTCGGCAAGGCCGCGGAGGAGGCCAGCCCTGACTTCCGCACCCGAGGCTTCTTTCGCGCCATCTGGATGGCTATCTTCATTGGCATTCTTTTCTACGCGAGCATTGTCGCGGCGGTCGCCTTCGTCGCCCCATGGCGTCGACTGACCGGCGCGAAATTCATGACTGCAGTGGCGTTCCAGCAGGCTCTGGGGTCACGAGGATTCGCGTCTCGCTGGATCGTTAACATTATTCTCGCAGCCGCCCTGTTGTCGCTTTTCAAATGCTTCAACGGAAATTTCGTTGCCGCCAGCCGTCTGCTCTTCGCCCTGGGTCGCCGAGGCATGGTCGACTCCCGCGCGGGGGCCATTCACGCACAGCATCAGACGCCCTCGACCGCGGTTCTCTGCGTTGGGCTGGCCACCGCTGCCTGTATGCTGTTGGGGGACGCGATCCTGGTTCCGGTCACCGAAGTTGGATCCGTAGCCTGCGCCATCGGATGGTCGTCCGCCTGTGCCGCCTGCCTTGCCCTGGCTCGCGCACGGCCTGAGATGATGACGCTGTCGGCAGCCGAGCGTGCGGTGGCATGGTTCGGCTTGGCAGTCGGGATCGCGATGGCTCTGATGAAAGTCGTTCCGCTCGTCCCCGGCCATTTCGACGTCAAAGAATGGCTGGCGCTAGGCGTGTGGATCGCTCTCGGAGCCGCAGCAGCCAGTTCCGCGTTGTGGAAGAGCGGCCCTTAAGGGCCGTGTTCAGGCGTTAAACAGGTTTTAGGGCTTTAGCCCTTGAGGGTACGAATGATGAACAGAAACATCCAGATCACGTTGCCGGGCGTAGTCATCCCCATCGTCCTCGCGTTCCTTTTGCTCACTTCGCTTGCCCTCGCCCAACGCCCGGCCTTCGACGTCGTCATCACCAACGGCCGCATCATCGACGGCACCGGTTCCCCTTGGTATTCCGGAGACGTCGGCATCCGCGACGGAAAAATCGCGGCCATCGGCAATCTGGCCGCCTCCCCGCGCACACGCACGATTGACGCCGCAGGTAAAGTTGTCGCGCCGGGTTTCATCGACATGCTCGGCCAATCCGAGCTCACGATCCTCGTTGACCCGCGTCTGCCTTCGAAAATTTACCAGGGCATCACCTCCGAAATTACCGGCGAAGGCAATTCGATCGCTCCGCTCAACGATGCGATTATCCAGTCCGATCGCAGCGGCTACGACCACTACAAGGTCAATCCCGACTGGCGCACGCTCCGCCAATACTTCGCGCGCCTTGAAAAGCAAGGAATGGGCATCAACCTCGCGAGCTATGTCGGCGCCACGCAAGTCCGCCGCATGGTCCTCGGCGACGATGACAAGCAGCCCACGCCCGACCAACTGCAGCAGATGCAGGCGCTGGTGCGCGAAGCCATGAAAGACGGTGCGGTCGGCGTTTCCACTTCGCTCGAATACGCGCCCGCCCCCTATGCCAAAACGGACGAACTGATCGCGCTCGCCACCGAAGCCGGCAAGGGCGGCGGCATCTACGCGACGCACATGCGCAATGAAAGCGACTCTGTTCTCGAAGCCATCGACGAGGCTCTCCGCATCGGCCGCGAAGCCCACATCCCCGTCGAGATCTGGCACATCAAGGTTGCGGGTAAGAATAACTGGGGGCGCATGCCGGAAGTTGTTGCCAAGATCAGCGCCGCCCGCGCTGCCGGCGCGGATGTAACCGCCGACACCTACGCTTACACCGCGTGGTACAACGATTTCTCCGCTTTCATTCCGTCATGGGCGCACGATGGCGGCACCGCAAAGCTCGTCGAGCGGCTGAAAGATCCCGCCACCCGCGCGCGTATTCGGAAAGACATGCTCACCCCGTCCCGCGACTGGGAGAACGAGTGGCAGGAGATCCCGGGCCCCGACGCGATCATGATCGGCGCGGTCGAAAATTCCGCGTTGCTGCCCATGCAGGGCAAGCGTATCTCAGAGATCGCCACGTTGTGGAACAAGGATCCCATGGACGCACTCTTCGACTTTCTGATCCAGGATCCATCCACGGGAGTCGCTGTCTTCGGCATGTCGCAACCCGATGTGACGTTGGCACTGCAACAGCCGTGGGTCGCCATCGACAACGATTCCGAAGGCACGTCGCCGGAGGGAATCCTCGGCCAGGCTCACCCTCACCCTCGCGCCTACGGAACCTTCCCGCGAATCCTGGCCAAATATGTGCGGGAAGAAAAAGTCCTGACGCTGGTCGACGCCATCCGCAAGTTTTCCGCGCTGCCCGCGCAGCGCATGCGACTCACCGATCGCGGTGTCCTCAAGGCAGGGATGTGGGCCGACGTCGTGATCTTCGATCCCGCGACCGTGCATGATCGCGCGACCTTCGACAACCCCAATCAGCTTTCCGAAGGAATGGACTACGTGCTGGTCAACGGCGTGCCCGTGATCGATCAAGGCAAGATGACGGGAACTCTTCCCGGCAAAGTGCTGCGCGGCCCGGGATATGTGCCGTAATACTATTTCGCAGGATCAGTTTTGAGCCGTGCTTGCGTCTCGGGACCCGAGGAGCGAATCACCTGCGGTGCCGCCAGTGTCCCGTTGATCGCGTACCCAACGCCCGAAGGGCTACTTGGAACTTTCGCCAGCTTGAAATCCAGCTCACCCTTCACGGACGCCGTCCCGCTGACCTGAAACTTTCCTCCCGGAGAATCCAGCCTGGCATTCTTCATCTCGATCTTTCCCGCCTGCAATCGCGCCTCCCCCGCAAAGCGCGTCACCTTCAACGCCTCCGCATCCTCTGCAAGCGCCACATGCGGCAAGGTTCCATTTCTCATCTCAAACTGCAGCGCACCTTCCGCCGATGTCCAGAACCCGATGGTGCACGATCCTTTTATTTCGTAGTTCGTATTGGCTGTGCCCGCAATCCACGCGTCCTTCATCGAGTCGGCAAGGCGTGCCAGCGAAATTCCAGTCAGGCTCCCACTGCCGTGGCAAGCGGCCGGCTTTACGCTGAAGTCTGCCTGCCATCGGCCGCGATGCTTGCCGCCAAGAAAATCTGCGTTCAGTTCTGAAATTTCCAGTTTCCCGCTGTCCAGGTTAACTTTCGCCGAAACCCCCGTCGCCGCCAGACCCTGCGCCTGCAATCGGTCAGTAGTTATTTGCCCGGACGCACGCACGCTCGCGAGGAACGACGGCCCCGCTTGCGGGTTCGATTCCAGAACGCGATACCACGGTCGCTCCTTCGGGCTCGGCCTCACCCACTCACTCAATCCGCCGAGAGCAATCTGATTCGCGTTCAGCGCGAAGTGCACCTCACATGAGCCAGGTTTCCCGCAACCGCGCGGCATCGTGAGCGAGCCAGTCCACAATGTATCTGCGGCCTTCGCATTCAGCTTCGCGACGCGGACTTCGTCTGGCGAAAGCTGCATGTCGGCCGACACAATTTCAACCGGTTCCGCCGCCCCACGAACCGCGATTCGAACGTTCCGCAACTTCGCCATCCCGGTCACTTGCGGACCCGTGAAGCCTGAGGTCGTCCCATGGCTGCGCGCCGCCCACGATCCCGCGATTTGCAGATCAACCTGAGCGCTACCCTCCGTCGCCGACTGCAAGGCCGGCAGGCCAAACAAGCGAGCGACGCGCAAAGCCCTCGCAATCTCCGCTTCCCCCCCAACGGAAATGTTGTAACCACCGCGGTTGACCCATCCCCGAACCGTCGGAGCGACCGCCCGTCCGATTGCAATAGGGAAGGGGCCGAGTTCCACATGCGGGCCGTCGGGAATCCTCATGTCCGGCGTGCTTTTGTGAATCGCGCGACGGCGCGTCGCCGCGCCCGCCTCCGCATCGCCAGCCGTCATCAGGAAGGGAATCGTCTCCGGTCCAATCTCTGCCTTATTTGCGGCCGAGGACAGACGAAAGTCGGCGATCTCCCCCCGGCCTTCGAATCGGACTTTCAACCCAGCCGCGGCGGTTTCTTCGATTCGGACGCTTCCCCGCAAGGTTCCTCCCGCAGCCAGATCCTCGGGCAGATTCGTCTTCGCCCGTTCCACCAGCAGCGCCGCCGCGCTCGCAGGCACATTTTCAGCTGTCAGCGTGAGCCCATAGCTGTGGCTTCCGGGAAGCCCCATGTTCCCCATCAATGTGATGAACCCGCTTCCCACCGGAGCGCTGCAGACCAGCCCGTGAAACGCCTGATTGAGCGAACTGAACTCCCCGCCGCAGTGGCCTGCTAGCCGCAGCGCCTGACCGCTCGTAATGTCGTAGCGTCGAAAGTCCTGAATCGATCCCGCACTGGTGATGTGCAGCTTCGCCGGAGTTCCCGTCAGCGCCGCATCGAGCAGAACCTCTCCCCGCCAGCCCTGGTCGTTCCCCGTAAAGAATTTCGTGAACTGCCCGAGTTGTGCGCGGCTCCATTCCACACTGAATTGCAGCGGCGTGTCGCGCAGAGCGTCCGCACGCTGCCACGTGCCGCTCACCTGCAGCAGGCCCGTGTCGTTCAAATTCAAGTCGGTGCGGAAGGGTTGGGCTTTTAAACGCACGCCCCAGCTGTTTTCCGAGTCCTGCCACAAGGAAAAATCCGCGTTGGTCAGAGCGTAGGGTTTCTTCTCCGGGCCGCTCTTGAAATTAATCCGCGCCGAGGTGGCCTGAATGTAAGGAAATCCCGGCCGCGGTTCTGATTTCGCTTTTCCCGTCGGCGCCAGCGGGATGTGTGCCGTACGCTCCAGCAGGGCTTCCAGATTCCAACGCCCGCCCACACCGTGGACCAGATTCAGACTCGGCTCGGTCAGGTCCAGGCGCGCGATTTCCAATCGCCCGCGCACCAGCGAAGTCAAACGAAGAGCTGCTGTCACTTCGCTTGCCCGCAGCATGGGCTCCGCTCCGAACGCGGGGTCGTCGTACACCACCAGATTTTCCAGATCGAATCCCGGCCTGGGCAGCAGCCGGAGATGAACCGAGCCAACGTCGACGGGACGGCCAACGGCCGAACTGATGGACAATACAATTCGTGATTTCAAACGGGAGGCGCCGGGCCGCAGAAGAAACAGCGCCAGCACGATCAATGCTGCCGCCACCACGATTCGCCGCTTGGAGGAGAAGAGCTTCACCGCGCCCTTACTGGAGTATCGACGGGCCTCATCTTTAGATCTTACGAACTATGATCTTACGAATTACGATCGTACAAACTATCTTACAAACTGGAGCGTCCGCTTCCATCGGGTGCCATCGAAAAAGTGCACGACCACCTTGCCCAGAAATAAAATGCGATCGCTCCACGCCGTCTTCCGGTACTGATCATCCGGAGTCTCGAACGACCAGTAAATAAACATCGGACGTCCAATGATGTTTCCCTTGGGAATGAATCCCCAGTAGCGGCTGTCCAGGCTCACGCCGCGGTGGTCGCCCATCGCGAAGTAATGGTCCGGAGGAACCACAATGTCGTCGCCGTGAATGTACGACTGCGAGTCGACCATCCAATTCGGGTAAACATTGGGATCGTCGGTGGGCGGCACTGCTGGAAAATTGTTGCGGTATGGATCCATGGTGTCCTTGTCGTGCAACACGTACGGCTCGTCCAGGGCCTCGCCGTTGCGATAGACCACGCCATTCCGCAGGTGAATCCGGTCTCCCGGCAGCCCGATAATTCTCTTCACGACATAGAGTCCCGGTTCCGCCGGCGACAGAAACACGACAATATCCCGAAAACGCACATCACGATAGGGAAGCAGCGGCCCCACCCATGAACTCTTGGGAGCGAACTGGATGCGGTTCACGAAAACGTGGTCGCCGATCAGCAGCGTGTTCTCCATCGAACTCGATGGAATCTCAAACGCCTGCACTACAAACGTGATGATGAACAGCCCGGTCACCAGCACCGCCGCCAGCGAAGAGAGAAACTCAACCGTCGTTTCCTTGGGCTTCTCTTCCGCCTCGGCTTCCTTCGGCTTCTCCACCGCTGCGGGTTCCTTCCGCTTCTCTTTCTCTTTCTCCACCGCGACGTTGTTCTCTACGGTTAACTCTTTTTTCGCCACTGTAATGTTCCCTGTCGGCTCAAGACTTGCCGTTCGATCTGCTCCTGAAACTGTTCTCTACCTGATATCCCCAACTGCTTGGGATTCCACTTCCCGCAAAGGGTTTGGGAAGGTCACGGCTTCAGCCGTGCCGCAAACGCCCGGAAAACATGCGGGCTTCAGCCCCTGAGGGATTCGTTACTCACTCGCAGGCCAACCCCTGAAACGCAACCCACTCAGTGTACCAGTCGGAGCGTGCGGTTCCAGCGCGTGATCTGAAAGATATGCGTGACTGCGTACGCCAAGTGATAGAGCCTGCCGGTGATCGAGTTGGGCGAACTATGATCCCAGTCACGCACCGACCAGTAGATCACCAGCGGCCTCCCGATAATGTTCTCCCGCGGTACAAACCCCCAATAGCGGCTGTCTTCGCTATCGTCGCGGTTGTCGCCCATCACGAAATAATGCCCTTCCGGAATAATCAGCTGGCCGTCCACCACCAGTTTGTTCATCTCAAGCCACCAATCTCCCCCCAACCGCGGCGCAGCGATGTCCAGCCGGGGAAAATTGTCGCGAAACGGATTATTCGGCGGCTCCAGAAACCGCACGTACGGTTCATCGAGCGGCTTGCCGTTGATCAAAACCCTCTTGCTCACCATCCGCAAGTGATCTCCCGGCACGCCGATGACGCGTTTCACAAAGTGCTGCTGCGGATCCACCGGATAGTGAAACACGATCACGTCCCCGCGCGCGATCTTCTGATACGGCATGAAATGATCTGCCGGTCCAGGCCCTCCGTAGCAGAGCTTGTTCACCAGCAGGTAGTCGCCGACCAGCAGCGTATTCTCCATCGACTCCGAAGGAATCTGGAACGCCTGCACAATAAACGTGATCACGAAGATGGCAATCACCACCGTGCCCAGCAACGACTGCAGGGAACCGATCAGGTCGGTGCTGAAAGAGGTCACGATACGAACGTGGGGAGAACGGGCAGGCACATCAGGCTGGGCAACGTCAGACGGAGGAATGGGAGCCTCAGGCGAGAGGACAGGCGGGGCGATGGGGCCGTCGGACGAAGCGAGAGGAAGGTTTGGCGAATCCATGAAATCTACTTGTCTGTCGGGCTCAAGGCCCGCGCCCCTTTCGCTTCCGCTGCTTTCGGACGCGAAGCCAGGAACGTCAGCAATTGCCGCGCCGCGTCCTGCTCGGCCGTCTTTTTGGTCGAGCCCTGGGCGCGTCCCACAAACTCCGCATCCTTGCCGTTCTTGGTGTGCAATCGCGCCTCGACGGTAAACGTTTTGTTGTGCTCCGGACCCGCCTCCTCCACCAGCACATACGCGGGCTGCGGCAGACCCAGGCTCTGCACTGCTTCCTGCAGTGCAGACTTGAAATCCGTTACCGGCAGCGTGCCGCCGCCGCGCTCCATCCGCTCCAGTTCCGGCGCAATCACGTTGCGCAGAACGAACTCCCGCGCCACCTCAAGCCCGCCATCCAAATAAATTGCCGCCAGGATCGCCTCCAGCGCGTCCACCAGCAGCGCCGTCTTGCCGCGCCCGCCGCTCTTTTCCTCGCCCCGCCCCAGGCGCAGATAGTGGCCCAGTTCCAATTGCTGCGCCACCTGGATCAAATGCCTCTCACTGACTAGATGCGCCCGCAGCTTGGAAAGTTCGCCTTCCCGAAACTGCGGGAAGCGCTGAAACAGTTCCTCGCTCGTCACCAGCGCCAGCACCGCATCCCCCAGGAATTCCAACTGCTCGTTGTCGCTGACCTTGTACTTGCTCTCGCCTGCCTGTTGCGCTTCCTGCTCGCGCGCCTGCGAACTATGCGTGACCGCTTGCTCAATGACCGCTCGCCGCCGGAAATGGTAGCCCAGCCCCTCTTCCAGCGCCGTGATTTCCCGTTCTTTCATATGTGGGGACAGCCATTCGGGAAGACAGCCACATGTGGGGACAGCCGCCCCCGGCTGTCCGGCGAGCGCAGCTCGCCGCTTTTTTCTGGCGACACCGACGAGCCGTCCGGAACCTAGTTCTTCGGAGGCGCCGTACTCTGCCCCGGCGCCGTGCCCACGCTCAACTTGGTCAGACGGTCCTTCTCGTCGCGCGCCGCTTTGCCCACCCCGGTGTTTGGCCGATCTTTGGTCAGATCCACCGCCTGGTCGGCGTATTTCATCGCTTCCGGATATTTGCTCTGCATATCCAGCGCAACCGCCAGTCGGAAGACCACTAACGTATCCGGCTGCTGCGGCAACACGTCGATGGACTTTCGCAGATTCGTCTCAGCATCGGCCCAACTGTTGGCTTTGAACGAGATCGTGCCCAGGACGCCATAGGCCACGGACCGCAGGAAATTCTTGTATGCAGCTAACTGTTCCGGAGGATAGCCCGTGCTGGGAACGTCGGTGTCGATCGTCACCAGCGCACGTTCCGCGTACTTCCTGGCTTCGGCGACCTTCTCGTCCTTGTCCAGATCCGTCTCGCGCGTCCGCTCCGCCAGCGCCTGCGAGACTCCGACTAACGCCGCCGGATCATCGGGGTCAATCGCCAGCACTTTCTTCCCCATGTCCACCATTTTTTCGGCGTTGTTGGCTTGCTGATAATGCTGCATGGCGGCCGTATACACCAGGGCGCGCAACTCGCTTTCAGGAAACTTCGTCGCGAAGTCGTCGGCTGCCTTTTCCAGCGCCGCGGGATCGGTCTGCGCCGCTGCCGCCTTGTACGCTTCAAACTCAGGTTGCGTCTTGGCTTGCGGAGGCCGCTTGCCTTGCGGCGCCGCCGTTTGTCCAGCGGGCGCGGCTTGTCCCGCGGGTTGCGCAGCTTTAGCCGCCGGTTTGTCGTTGCCCTGTCCGAAACTCCCCGCGCACATTCCCAGCACCGCGATCACTATCGCTGCTCGCTTCATGCTTTCTCCTCAACCCCAAACTCTTCTGATTTCAAACCGACCCGCAAGCCCGCAACCATAGCATTTTATCGCAGCCATGCCACGACCTCAGCAGGTTTTGCTGAAAGCTGACGGCTGAGAGCTGAAAGCTCTACTGCGGTTTCGCCGGAGGCTCGTAAGCCTGTTGCAGTCCGCGCTCGGCGGCTGCTTTCACCTCGGGCAACTCGGCTCCCGTGGTCAACGCCGCGCGGTACTCGTTCATCGCTGCCTCGCGGTCCTCTTTCATATCCAGAATTCTTCCTGCGTACACATGCGACCACCCCACCACCTTGGGATCTTTCGTTTCCTGGATCGCCTTCTGGAAATTCTCCAGCGCCGCTTCGCGATTTTTGTTCGCCACCGCTACCTGCGCCAGGATGAACATGGCCCGCCCCGGATCTCCGACCTTCTTGTCCAGCGCCTGCTGCGCCAGTTCCTGCGCTCCCTTCGGATCGCCCGCGGCCAGCCGTTTGTCGGCCGTTGCCAGCAACCGCCGGTCTTCCAGCCGCGACAGTTGCACCAATTCCGGCGCCGACACCTGGACATACTGAATCTCGTTCGCTGCCTTCTCCTGCGCCTTCAAGTCGATGTTGAGGAGCATGTCCGCATACGTGGCGCGCAGGCCCGCCGGGTCTTTCTCGAACGCCAGCAGTGAAGTGTAGAAATACTTCGTCAGGATGTACCCTTGTTTCACCGCGTCATCCACCGCCTGCAGGCGCATCGCCTCCGCCGTTTGCTTGGTCCCCGTGGTCCGAATCTCGATCGCCCGTACCAAGCACTCGGTGACCAGCAGCGAAATGTCGGTCTTGAAGCTCTCTTCCAGCGGCGCCCGCTTCACCGATTGCAGCAGCGGTTCAATCCGCTTGATCGCGCCAAAATGTTTATCCGCCAGCGGATCGAGCACGTAGTGCAGGTAGGCGTGCCGGATCTGCGGCATTTTCAGCGGATCCACCGAACTCGGGTCCGGCGACGGAAATACCACCACATCGTACTCCGTGCCGTAATTCCGCGCGTTGGCCTCATTCGGATCCCCCAGAAAGTCCAGGTAAACCGTGAACGTGCGCCCCAGATATCCCCCCGACTGAAGTTTCAGGTAGATATCGGTGTCGAACACCATCTTTCTCAGCGGCTCCTGATAGCGCGCCAACAGCGCGGCATAGTTCGCCCGATGCCGCTCCCAGATCGAGTGCAGTCCAGCCTTGTCATAGAACGGTTCCAGAACCTTGCCAAGCCCCGCTACCGGCACCGCGTCCGGAGGCAGTTCATCCTCTTTCACCTTGGGCAGAAAGTGCGGGGGCCCCTGCAGATACAGCGCCAGCGAAACGTATTGCGACAGATCGTGCGCCGCATCTTTTCCCTGGTGGGCCACATACCAGTCGCACATCGCGCCCATGGTGGTCTGCGCGTCTTCCGAGTTCTTGAGATTCTTATCCACCTCGGCCCGGATGTTGAGCCGCTGCGCATCGGAAATAGTCAGCCCGACGTTGTACCCGCACGTGTTCATCGCCGTCAGCACGGCGAACAAGGTCTCGCTCGTATCCAGCGTGATGGGATTATTGCTGTCCGCCAGACACACTGGCGCCACCAGCCCCAGACCGGCTGCCACTATCAAACTTCGAAGCCCAAAACCCACAAGACGACTCAGGAAGAAACGACTCAGGAATCCCTCCCGCACCATGGCCACCCGATGGCCACTATTACCGATGGCCACTATTGAAGATAGGCGGAGAACATCATTCAGTTTACGGGCTTAGAAGCAGAGGGTCAAACTCGACTGCCCGAGGGAACCTCCCACCCCTTAACGGACTGGGATTAATCGTGCCTACATCACTTCATTGCCTGCGACGCGCCTAATCTCTCATTAGCCCTGCGCGCCACCAAGTCGAAGCCTTTTGCCTTCGCGTCCTGGGCCAGGCGTTCCAATTCTGCTGACCCCGCGGCCGGGTTCCCATTCTTCATTTCGACTTCACCCAGAACCAGACGAAGTCTGAACTCGTATCCGGCATAGCCGCACCGGTGTGCCTCATCGATAGAAGCTTGCAGCAGTTTCGCCGCATCCGATGCCGCGCCCGGACTGCTGCGCCTCCCTTGCGCCGCCTTCACATACCCGGAAGCGATCGCTATTTCAAAACGCAGAGGCCGGCTGGCGCTGCCACGAGAAAGGACTACAGAGCGGTTGACATCATTCTGAGCCTCAGCCAGCTTGCCTTCCGCCAGCAGGCAGCGGGCAAGAACCGTCTGCCCGTACGCTTCGTCGGCTGTTGACTTCTCATTTCTGAACAATTCCATCGCCCGGTTCGCCAGGGCCTCTGCCTCCGATGGCTTGCCTTCGTCCAACGCCAGCTCCGCCAGGCCCAGTTGGCTGGAAGCGGCATTGTGTTTCTCGCCAATCGTATTTCGAATCGAAAGCGCTTCTTCCGCGTTTTTTCGGGCAGCCCCTAAGTCGCCGGCCGCTTCGTAGACCTTGCCGAGCCCCTCCAGATCGTATGCCACTCCCCGTTGGTACCCGATCTCACGCTTAATCTTGAGCGCGTCTTCATAACTCTTCCGGGCCTGCTGCAGGTCGCCTTCCTCGATCAGCAGGTCCCCCAGGTTGCCCAGCGCGATCCCCAGAGCCTTTTGGTCTCCAACCTCGGAAAAAACCTGAATCGATTCCTGCGTCAGTTTCTGTGATTCCGGCAAATCCCCTTGCAGGACGAGAACGTTCGCGATATTGCCCAACGCGCCGGCGATGTTGATCTTCGATCCTACTTCGCGCTCAGTCTGCAGATACTGTTCGAACACCGCCTTTGCCTGCGGAAGATCACCTTGCTCGTAATGAATGGTTGCCACCGTATTCAGCGACTGGGCCACACCTCTCTTGTCGCCGATCTGTTCGAAGTCATGCAGAGCTTCGCTGGCGGTTTCGCGCGCTTTCGCGTAATCTCCCATGCCCTTGAGGACGCCGGCTGTCACAATCAAGGTCAAAGCACCGCCCTGCCGGTCTCCCGCAACCCGGAACAACTCTTTCGCTTGTGCGAGTGCGCTGATGGCCTTCTCTGGCTGGCCGAGTGCGTTGGACGCCCGTGCCTGTTTGACCAGCGCCCGCGCCACCACCAGCCGCTCTCCCAGCGTTTCTCCCTTGCTCGCGGCAACTTCGGCGCTCTGCAATTCCTCTTTGAAGTTTCCCAGCGAGCCGTCCGCTTCCGCTTCCGCCAGGTCGATCTGGGGATCTTCATTGGACGGCGGCGGCAATCTCCGCAACTTCGCCGCGGTGGCTTGTGCGTCCTTTCCCTTGCCGGCGGAGGTCTGCGCATCCATGAGCCGCAGACCGTATTCCAGATTGTCGGGGAAGAAGCTGAACAGAAGTTGATAGGTTTCGACCGCTTTGTCCCACTCCCGGCTCATCTGGTGGTAGCGCCCTCCAATCAGAAGACGTTCTTCACGGGAAAGATTCCCGGATAAGTCGAAAGCGCGTTTAGCTTCCGCCTTGGCCTTCTCGTCATATCCGAGCGCCGACCAGGCTGCGGCCAGTGCAGAATGCCCCAAGGCGTAGTTGGGATCGATGGCAAGCGCCTTGGTAAATAGAATCTGGGCCGCCGGCGCGTCGAACTCCCTCAACTTCGACAAGCCCTGCGAATAAAAACGTGCAGCCTCTGGAGTGGACGGAAGCGCGGCGCGGATTTCTCCCTCCTCCAGACTAGACGCCTCCGACGCTCCCAGTTTCGCCCGCAATTGCCTCCCACTTCGGCTGATCAGTTGAAATAATTCGGAAACCGTGCCCACTTCGGCAATCGATCCAATCGTGTCGCCGGCAGCCGTATCCTGAATTTGGATATCGAGGCGAATCTGTCCCTCCGATCCAGATCCCATTTCCAGGTAGGACCCCGAGACGGTCACGTCGGCCCCCAGGCTCTTGCGAACCTGGGCCAGGCTGGTCTTGGACAGAATATTGCTGTCGACGATCTTGAGATCCTTCTTCGCTCGCGCAATGTCTTCGCCCGACACCGCGCGCAGCCGTTCTCCGGCCGACAGTTCGGTATTCAGCATTTCCACCAGGGCGGTGGAAAGCCAGTCTGCTTCAGGATTGCCCGCCAGGTTCTTGAACCCCAGCACGGCCACCGCGCGACGTACCTCCACCGCGACCGACGGCGACTGGGCCTGCGGCCTGCGGAACATCCGCAATGCAAGCAGTCCGATGGCGGCGAGCCCCAGCATCGCAATCCCTAAAAAGAAGATCGTGGACTGAGTTCGAAAGAGAGCCCGAAAGGGAGAAAAAAGTGGCGCAGCGCCGGCTGGCGCGGCTAGTCCCTTTTCCATTCGTGGGGCGAGAGTGCCTGGCTCACCCTTGATGGTTGAACTGGCGACCGCGCGCGCTTCCTGGGACTCGATCTGCTCCGGTTCCAATTCCCGCACCGGCGCCACGAACCGATACCCCAGCTTGGGCACGGTCTCGATATATTGCCGCTGATCGGAATTGTCCCCAAGGACTCTTCGCAGAAGAGAGATGTACTGCGTCAGATTGTTTTCCTCGACGAAGGTGTCCGGCCATACCGTCTTCAGAAGCTGTTCTTTTTCAACCAGATCGCCCCAATGCTCGACCAGCACCAACAGCGTGTCGAAGGCTTTCGGAGGCAGCGGCAGGGGGGAACCATCGCGTGAGAGAACGTGATTCAGAGGGTCCAGGACGAAAGGCCCGCATTCGTATAAGCGCTTGGGCGGCTTCGACATACACGTCTTCAGAGTTTCTTCACGACATATTCAGCGGGCCTTAACGACGAAATACGAGTCGCCGGAGCATGGTGTCTCCAGAGTTGCAAATGACCACCAGCGATCACGAACGGAGACAGGAACTGGATCTGGAAAGCGCCAACCAGTGGGCGTCGATTCTAGGACGGTTCGGGGCCAATTGCAAACCACCAGAGGAACGCACGATTTCATTTCTACGAGGAGAAGTCGGAACAGGCCTCGCCGATGTAACGCTCCCCTGCCGAAACGCACTACCACAGTAAGGCAAGGTCGTGCGGAGAACTCCTCGCGCCAGCTGGGAGTCCCACGCGGCGGAGGTTCATATGTTTGCTCGCAAGGTTTCTGTGCGGTTGCTGCCGAACTCGCTGCAGCGATTCATCACTCTCATGGAGGGCGAAATCCTTCCCTGGCTTCGGCAGCAGGAAGGCTTCCTGGATTTGATCACCCTCGCTGCCCCCAACGGCAGTGAAGTCGCCACCATCAGCTTCTGGGATCAGGAAGGAAACGCCCACCTCTACAACTCAAGTGGTTATCCGCAGGTGCTGCATGTTCTCGCAGAGCTCTTGGACGGGATTCCCTACGTGAAGACGTTCGAAGTGGTCAGCTCGACATTGCGCATGCCCGCCGTGGCGAGGCAAGCAGAAGCAGAGAATATGGCCGCTGACGGCGTGGTGCAGGAGAATGGCGAAGCACACCCTGGCCGTCAATCGTACGAAACCAGCGTGTGATGTTCGATGCGGGTGCCCCATTTCTCGCGTCTTTTGCGAGAAGTGGGGCTCTTGATAGGTTGACTAAATGTTGAAGCCGGAAGCCGAAAGCCCAGAGCCGGAAGCCGAGCCTCACCCTCGCACACTGATCTTTGAAAACGACATCACCGCGCGGCTCGGCGTCGGACGCCCCATCGACAGCGCCGGACGGAAGGTCGTGAAAATCAGCATCCGTTTTACTTGCGGCAGCACTTCCTTCGATTTTTCCGTGTCCGACAGAATCCGGTAATCCTGCACCCGTCCGTTGGCGTCCACGTAAGCTTCAATCACCAGCGAATCCGCGTCGATCGTATCCAGGGTCATGCCAAACGCGCTTTGCTGCAATTGCGGCGCGGTATTGACCATCACCAGCGGCACATCGTTATCTGCACGCAGTGTGGACGGCGCCACGAAATACACCATCGCGATTCCGAAAATAATCAGTGCGCTCAGAAATCCCGCCGTGGCCGGAACCATGAATGCCTGCAGCGTGTTCTCCAGCCGCACCATCAGGCCCTCAAACCGTCCCCGCCTGGCCTCGGCCGTTTCCCGCGAAATCGCCAGACGCAGCTTCAGCCCCAGATCCGCCGGAACCTTCGGACGTTCCACGCTCACCAGCAATTGTTGTGTGCGCCTCAACGCCTGATACTCGTGATGGCAAACTCCGCAATCGGACAAGTGTTCCTGCAGCGCGAGCATCTCCGCGCCCGTCACTGCTCCATCCAGATATGGCGAGAACAATCGCTTCGCCTGGGGGCACTGCACTGCCCTGATTTTCCCTGTGCCCTTCATGAAATCACCTCGAACCTTCTACCCCCTCCAGCAACCTGCGACCGCTTATCTTGAGACGGCGCGGTCAACCCCAACTCGTTTCCGACCTCGCGCACGTACGACGCCAGCCGTTGCCGCAGTGCGTCTCTACCGCGGGTCAGCCGCGATTTCACCGTTCCCAGCGAAATCTCCAGCACCTCGGCAATCTCTTCATACGACATGTCTTCCAGATCGCGCAAAATCAGCGTCGTCCGGTACGGCTCCGGTACTTTCCGCAACTCTTCTTCCACCCGGTGCTGCACTTCGCGATGCGCCAGGTTGTCAAACGGAGAATCTGCAGGGTCAGTCAGCGCCACCTGCATCGCGTTTTCTCCGGCGCTCAGCCCTTCCGATTCCGCCGGCTCAATCGATGTCTCTTTCGCCTTGTGCCGGAACCACCAGCGCCTCCGGTTTGCCGCCTCATGCAGAGCGATGCGGTAGATCCAGGTCTTCAAGCTTGACCCGCCGTGAAAATGCTTCATCCCGCGAAACACTTTCAGGAACACATCCTGCGTCGTGTCGGCCGCGTCCGCCGGATCATTCACGATCCGGTACACCAGCCCATACACCGGCTGCTGAAACTCTCCGATCAGCCAGGCGTACGCAGTCTCCGAGCCCGCCTTCAACTCCGCAACGATCGCCGCCTCTTCCTGCGACCGTGCTCCGATTGCGCTTGCCAGATCACCCAAGGTGGTTGCTCCCGCCATAACGGCGTCCTGCTTTCCCTAGAGGATGATTATAGGATTTTCCACCCTACCGCGCCCGTGAAAATTTACCGCCTGGCCCAATTTCGCGAGCCCGGCCTACTGTGAGGAAGCCGGAACTCTCATAGAACATAGACTCCGCCCGGGTGTATAGAGTTCCCACCCGTAAGTGATTTATTTTCAGCCAATCACACAAGTGGACGCCCTGAAGACAAGCGATCTGCCGACCGAGGAACAGGTGGGGTTACCTCCGGACCACGACATCGGTAATCTTGGACAATGGCCTCAACTGTCCTAGTGTCATAGGACAGAGAGACGGCAGAGAGAGACGGCCATGATACTCCAAATCAATTTCAAGTCCGGCATGCCGATCTACCTGCAGGTGGTCGATCAGATCAAGGCCGCCGCCGCAGCGGGGGCACTGCGCCCCGGCGAGATGCTCCCCTCCATCCGTCCGCTGGCGGAGGAACTTCGCGTCAACCGCAACACCATCGCCAAGGCTTATTCCGAACTGGAAAGCCTGGGTGTGATCGAGACGTTGCCGGGACGGGGTTGTTTCCTGACAGAGAATCACACCGCCTTACGCAAGGAAGTCCGGCGCAAGCTCTTGATCGCGGAGATCGACCAGGCCATCGTGCAGGCGCACCATTTGCAAGTGCCCCGGAATGAATTTATCGAATTGCTTCATGAACGATTGGATGCGCTCGACGATAAACGGCGTGCCAACGAAGATCACAAGGAGGTTTGACCAGCCATGAGCTCTCCAGTTCCCGCCATCCAAATCGAAAATCTTGGCTATGCCTATGGGCGCGCGGAGGCGGTCCATGACTTGACCCTGACCGTGCAGCCCGGCCGTTGTTACGGATTGTTCGGCCGCAACGGTGCGGGTAAGACAACCACTATGAAGTGTCTGCTCAATCTGCTCCGTCCGCGGCGCGGGCAGGTTCGCATCTTCGGTCTCGACCCGGAGCGCCACGAAGTCGAGGTGAAGCGCCGTCTGGCTTACGTACCGGATCAGGTCGCCTTTTATCCTTGGATGAGCGTTCGCGAAACTCTGGATTACCTGGCTTCATTTCGTTCGCACTGGAACCGCAAGACGGAGCAGGATTTGTTAGATCGTTTTCGGCTCGATCCCGCGCAGCGCGTCGGTAGTCTGTCGAAAGGGCAACGCACCCAGGTGGCTTTGATTGCGGCGGTCTGCCCTGAGACCGACTTGCTCGTCCTCGACGAACCGACCTCAGGCTTGGACCCCATCGTGCGTCGCGAGTTCATCGAGACGGTGATCGGCGCCTACCAGGAAGGTAATCCGGGCAAGCGTTCGATTCTCGTCTCCACTCACCTCATCACGGAATTCGAGGGATTGATTGACGAGTTCACGATCGTCGACCACGGCCGCTCCGTGCTGTCTCTCGGCTCCGACCACGCCCGTGAGCATTACCAGAAAATCCGAGCGCGCTTTGCGCAAGCCCTGCCTGAACTCGACCTCAAGGCCGCGTTGCGTGTGCGCCGCAACGGGCGCGAACTGGAGTTGATCGCTAATGGCGGAGGAGCCGAACTGCTGGAGCGCCTGCGGCAGCACAATCCCGAGGCCCTCACGACGGAGTCGCTCACGCTCGAGGAAATCTTCGTCGCGACCTTGCAATCGTAGGAGATGAGAATGACAACGAGAATGACCGCCAAAACTACGCGAATCTTCAAGGAAGCACGATTCCTGTTCTGGCCCTGGTGCGTGCTCATCGCCGCGGGCGCGCTCCGGCTGGTTGAGCAGTCAAGTTCCGCCCTGAGGGAGGGTGGCCCTTTTGCCGGAGTTCACTATCTCATCGAGCCTGTCAGTTTTCTGGGCTTCTTCATAGGCATCCCTCTGCTCGCGACCCTCTCGTTGGGCAACGAATTCCAACACCGCACGCTGCCCCTCCTGCTCAGTCAACCTGTCGAACGGATGGAGATCTGGGGAGAGAAGTTGAGCGTTACGATCGTTGCCGCCCTGTCGGCGAGTCTGGTGTTTTGCCTTAGCTGGCAGGCTGCACTTTACCAAGACTCGGAGCTTTGGATGGTCGCCGCAGCATGGATTATCTCGATGATCGCTTCGGCGACGTTTTGGACGCTTATCGCCAGGTCAACCTTGGGCGGCCTGGTCTTGAACGGTGGGGTCAACTACGTCTTCGTTGCCGTTTGGTTATTCCGGCCGGACTGGATTCCTCAAACCATGACCGCGCGTTCAATCGGCGCCTTCGCTTTGCTGTGCTATGCCGGGGTGATGCTCTGGCTCGGCCGGCGAACCCTGGCGCGATTCCAGTTAACCGGAGGCATGGCAGGCGATGATCTGCTGATGGCCGGTCCAAGTGTGATGCCAGAAAGATTTGCTGGCTGGTTTCGCTGCCGCCCCACCGGAGTGGTCCGTAACTTGATCCGCAAGGAACTTCGTTTGCTGCGGCCCCTCTGGCTGATCACTCCGCTCGGCCTGGTGGGCTGGATGTACCTGTCCTTGCTCGGGCAAAAACTCGAACGTGGATCAGTGCCGGCTGTCCTTTCGGTACCGGCAGTCGTGATCGTCATTGCGGTTACTCCATTGATTGCAGTTCTCGCCGGAACGCTGTCGCTGGCGGAAGAGAGATCTTCGGGGACGCACTCCTGGCACATGACCCTGCCAGTGTCGGCCTGCCGCCAGTGGTTCATCAAGCTGCTCGTGGCTCTGTGCGCGGGTCTGGTTTGCGCGGCCTTGCTTCCAATCTTAGTGTTGAGCGCAGGGCGATTTCTATTCGGGTCGCCCTTCATGTTTGTGGATGTGCATGGCGGAATGCTATGGGCGCTGGGTGCACTGCTCCTGAGCTTCGCCTCATTCTGGTGTGCGTGCGCGGTGAAGGGGACGGTGCGGGCGGCGCTATGGCTTTTTCCGCTGATGATCGCCCTCGCTTTGGCTGGTCAATTCGGCAACTGGATTGCGCCCAAACTGGTCGACCTCGCCGTTTCGCGGTTCGATCCCTTCACCGATTTCCGATTCACCAACTCAGTTTCGAACCTCGAGTCGTTCGTCATGCTCGCAACGCCGTTGCGGCTTGTGACCATCTTGATGGCGCCGGTATTGCTCATCGCGGTGATCCAAAGTTACCGGCTGTATCGGGCGCAGCTTCAGGACGGCACATTGTCCGTGATCCGAAATCTGCTGCCCCTGGCCACTGTGGTATTCCTGTGCGCCTTTTCCTTGATGGCTTTCTGTGTATTCGTGGCCCACGCCAGGCAACAGATGTGGACCATGTTCCAGGAAACCCACGAAGCGATTGAGAACATCCAACCCGGCACCGCGGATGCCACACATCCCCTGCAACTCACGGCGGAAGATCTGCTCAAGGCCGCTCCCCTCTCCGAACGTACGCAGCGCTGGCTGCGCAACTCCCGCTTCACGATCGCTCCCGACAAGCCCAATCCTGGCGTTCCATACTGCTGCGGGGAAAACTCCAGGATCGTCACAGTTGCTCCGGGCAAGGCTTATTCGTCGTACTTGGTCACTGTCCATCGGCCCCGCGGTTCGGATTGTACCCTGTCGTTCCAGCCAGTCGGACACGGCTACGGTATTCTCGGCGGAGTATGTGAGTAAGGACCTCTGCCTTCATTTCGCCGCCGCCCCTGCCGGAACCTCCAGCTTCAATTTCTGCATGATCTTTGCCAGCGCCGACAGCAACGCCTCACTCCCCTTGTCCAGTCCCAAGGCCGATTTTTCCAGAAACGCGCATGCCCCGTCCTGCTGCAGACGCACCGCATTTCTCTGCGACAGGCCTGTCAATACCACCACCGCGATCGCTGCCGTTGCCGGATCTTTCTTCAGCGCCTTCAATACCTCCGGTCCTGCCATCTTGGGCAGCAGCATGTCCAACAGGATCACATCAGGCTTCTTTTCTCGCGCAATCTCCAGCGCGTTCTCTCCATCAATCGCCGTGCTAACGTCGTACCCCGCGCGCGCCAGCGCTCGCTCCGTTGCCAGCCGCAGAAACTTGCTGTCGTCGACCAGCAGAATCTTCGTCATCTCCCCACTTCTTTCTTCGTCCTTTGTCGAATCTCGACTCTTCCAGCCCGCCACACATCGAGAGTTCTGACGCTTCGATTCGACAGCCTTCATGTTTCCTATCGGCGGATTTCGGGAACGGACCAGCAGGAAAGAACCACGCAGAACTCGTCCAGATGAGATGTTTCTCAGGTTTCATTCGCACCACCCCTGGCGCGCGATCCGGCCTCCAGCAGTTTGTGTTGCTACAGCTGGTCGCGTCTTTCGTCGACGACTGATTGGATTTTTACTTCCGAGCTTTTCCGCGGCGCTTCCCGTCGCTTTTCGCCGAGAATCCGCCAGCCGCTTCGAGCAACGCTATTACTGCCGAGCGGCATGCCGAGCGCAACTCCTCCTCATGCCCGTCGGGAATCGATTTCGACAGCAGCAGCATCGTGTTTCCGTGCATTAATGCCCACAGGGCCAGCGCCAGCTGCGTGTGATCCTCCGGGGAACCGCCCAGCCGTTTCGAGAGTTGCTCTTCAACGAATGCGAAGTTGGGTCTCGACTCCCGGATCGGGCGTGGGCGCCCTGGCCCTTTGGGCGGCGAAAGCTCGTGCCCGTGCGCGTAGAACAGTTCGTACTCGTGCGGATCCTGCAGAGCCAGGTTGACATAACTCTCGGCTATCTCCTCAATCGACTCGTTTGCATCGAAGGTCCTGCGGATGCGGGTCACAATACGAAGCAGCAGGCCCCGCACCAGGTCGTGGCGGTCCTTGAAGCGGCGATAGACCGCGGGCGTGTTCGTGCCCGCGGCCCGGGCTACCGCCCGCAGCGTGAGCGCCTTGTCACCTCCGCGCTTCCACAGCACCTGGGCCGCTTTCAGAATGCGGTCCTCAAGATCGGGATCAGGCTGTCGGGGCATCGTTCTCTCCTCGTGACCTGGGGTGGTCGGGCCGCGATATTATGTTGACACCGTAGACATAACACTGTTATACGTAATCATACAAGTCCTCCCCCCATAACTACCCAGGGTCCTCTTGTCAGGAAGGGCGGCCGCAGCGGCACTTATGCCCCGCGGCCGTTCTGGTTTTCTGGGCCGACTTCCCCATTTCGCCAGGCCGGGCCAGTCGTATTATTGCGTTGACAACGTTAACGTAATACTGTATAAATAACTGTTAATTGGGCCCCTTCCTGTAGTTTTCATTTCCTCGATTTAGGAGTAGCTTCGATGTATTCGTACCAGGATTCCGAAGACCGGGTCCCCGTTCTGCAAATGAATTCCGAGCTCGAGCACGCACAGCTCGAGCTTTTGAGCGCCCACTGCGCCACCCATCAGCTTCGTCTTCACTATTCCGCCGACTTTCTTGCCCGTTTCGCGCGCCGCGATATTCTGCACAAGTCGGCCGAGGCCGCCAGTGCCCTCCACGAGTTTTACTCGGGCATAGAAAATAAGATCGTTCCGTCTGAGCCCGGACCTTGCCTCGATCCATCGGTTCAACCGGCGAGCGACCGGACCGCCGAAGCCATCCACTGCGTCTGCACTTACTTGCGCCAGCAGCGCGAGCACTATTTTCCGGCGGCCCTCCCGATCAGCAACCAGCATAAGGCCAGCATGTGGCCCTATTTTTCTCCCACCCTGCTCGACCAGGTGCGCGTCGTCGAACTCCAGGGCCATCGCGTTCCACCGCCTCCCTTCTACGCCGAGGCCCGCGCCCTGGGCTTTGACCAGTTGCCCGAGATCACCCATATGGACTCGCTGACTTTTCTCGACATCGTGGTGTTCAATGAAACCCTGACCGAACGCTCCCTGTTCCATGCCCTGGTGCACGCCGTCCAGTTTCAGATGCTCGGGGTCGAGCGCTACACCGAGCTGTTCGTACAAAGTTTCATGAAGTCGAAAACCCATTTCACCGTGCCTCTGGAAGCCCACGCCTTCTCTCTCGTATCGAAGTTCCTGCGCCCTTCCCCGGAGAGGTTTTCCGTCGAAGATCAAGTCCGGCAATGGATAGCCGACGGCCGCTACTAGCGGCGGCCCGTCCAGGTTCCCCCATCGCGGATAAGGGCGCGCTACACCGCCCAGCGTGACCGAAGAGTTGGTCCACCCCCACGCACAAACAAAGAAGGGGCGGCCATGTACCGCCCCTCAACACTCGCAAAATCTGCCCTCCAGCGAGAACCCAACCACCTGTCATCTTGAGCGAAGCGTACCGATGAGCATCGCGAATCGGCATGCGCAGTCGAAAGATCCTTATTCCCGCATCGGTCGCCTGCCGATTTGCAAATCACCCAGACACACGTCCTGCAAACACGCAGCCTCGTTTAGGCAGCCTCGTTTAGACAGCCTCGTTTAGAATGAGATGTGGGTGGCCCTCCATGACGGACGACTCCATCACCATTTCACCCGGTCCGCAGTTTCGAACCGCCATGCTGCTGGCCATCGTCGCCGACGCGCTCCAACTCGTCGTCTTCCCCTTATTCGTGGAAGGCGCTCTATCTCCCGCCGACGACCTGCTCGATCTCGGTGTCGGAGCCGCGATGATTCATCTGCTCGGCTGGCACTGGGAATTTCTGCCTTCGTTTCTCGCCAAACTCGTGCCCGGCGTCGATCTGGTTCCTTTCTGGACCATGGCCGTCGCCAGCGTCTGGCGCAAAGCCAAGCG
>Ga0209517_10000897_pt1 | contig 48351 bp, 59 predicted proteins | sample PeaSoiMetSII2010_FD_187695 | JGI IMG/M metagenome (GOLD analysis project Ga0209517, IMG submission 187695) | Peat soil microbial communities from Weissenstadt, Germany - SII-2010 (SPAdes) (version 2) | ecosystem: Environmental > Terrestrial > Soil > Wetlands > Peat | place: Germany...
GTGGGTGTTGAAAAAGTCACGTCGATTAGCGGGATGAGATTTAGCAGAAGCATGTTAGAAGGAAGCATTCGCCCATGCTCTGTTGGATTCTCATCGTCGGAGGCCTACTGATCATGATGGGGCAACACGACCGCTCCGAAGCTCTGTTCTATTACTTCCGCCTGGAAGATCAGGTTCCTGAGACTCATGTGCTGCGGCTGATCGAAAAGCACATCAGCTTTGCCTTTGTGCGGGAGAAGCTGAAAGCGAGTTACAGCGAAACCGGCCGTCCTTCCATTGATCCCGAACTTCTGCTGCGCATCCTGTTGATCGGCTATTTGTACGGCATCACCAGTGAGCGGAAACTGGTGGAGGAGTTGCGCATGCATCTGGCGTGGCGCTGGTTCACCGGTCTGGGCTTCGATCAGGAGATCCCGCATCACTCCACGTTTTCGAAAAACCGGCATGGACGGTTTCAGGAATCGAAGTTGTTTGAGCAGTTGTTCGAACAGATCGTGCGGCAGTGTGTGGAAGTGGGATTGGTGCAAGGGACGCATTTATCAGTAGACGGCAGCTTCATCGAAGCGAATGCGGCCAAGGAGAGCCGCATCCCGCGCGAGCAACTCGAGGAAGCGGCCCAAGTTCATCGCACTGTGCGGCAGTATCTGCGGGAAGTGGAAGAGCGGAATCCGGTGGAGGAGCCGGTGCATGAACAGGACCAGGTTTCCACCACCGATCCAGATTCTACCTACGCCACCAAGGGCGGCACACCCGCGCGGCTGGGATACTACGACAACTATCTGATCGACAATCACAGTTGCGTGATCGTGGGAGTACAAGCGACGGCTGCACGGATGAGTCAGGAAACAGTGGCCGCGCAGGACATGCTTACTCGTTTCACGCAATGGCGAGGACGAGAGCCAGAATCGGTAGCGGCCGATACGACCTACGGAAACGGCGAGTTCTTGCAATGGCTAGCCGATCGAAGTATCACTCCCTATATGCGGACCCGTGACAGTATCCATCGAAAGAGAAGCCCATTCTTTGGCCCCGAGCGTTTCACGTACGAACCGGAAAACAATCGCTATATCTGTCCCGCTGGCCAGTTCCTCAACTACGGTGGCCGAGTTTATCGCAATCGAGCCTTCAACTATATCGGGACACGAAAAAAGTGTGGCCCGTGCTCGCTCCGACCACAATGCACCAGTGCTGCCTTCCGGGGGCTTATCATCCACCAGAACGAACCCGCCCGACAACGTGCGCGGGAGTTGGTCAACACGCCAGAGTTCGCCAAAGCACAGCGGCAGCGAAAGAAAGTGGAAGCCTTGTTCGCGGAACTGAAGAATCAGATAGGACTGCGCCGCTTGCGACTGCGGAGACTGAAGTTCGTGCGCGAGCAGTTGTTCTTGGCAGCGGTAGCGCAGAACATTAAACGACTGGTGCGCTTCCTCAGTCAGCCGGTTCTGCCGGCTACCACTTAGTCGAACGGAGATAAGAAAACCGGCGGCGGCACGCTAGCAGATGAAAAGGCCTTCTGTTGAGGGACTTTTTCAACACCCACGCCTGATTTCAACAGTTAACTTCCGGGTTGCCCGTGACTCGGACACAATCCTCGAGCCAACAGGTTCCTGAGTCGCCGGACTGCCGCATTGGCAGAGTCCAACCACTGGTTCTTCCCGCATGCTTCAAGTACGAACTGTATAATGGCGCCTCGCGAAAGAGACCCGCTGCAGGCGCTATGCGGTTATTCCAGAAGACAGGCATATCGGCCGCGATGAACCGTTTGGCCTTGGGACTCGGTTTGATCGCCCTCTTCTCGGCGATCCTGCTTCTTTCCGACTTAGGTCATCGAAAAACAGCCATGGCCTACCCCACCGGCAACTCTCGAGCTGGAGCCGCGACCCGGACCATGAAGGCGGCAATCGTTTACTACGCTCCCGGCATTGCTACCGAAGAGTGTGTGCAGGGACTGATTGATGGTTTGAAGGCGAACGGCTTCGAGGAAGGGAAGAATCTCGAAGTTCGCAAGGCGGATGCCCAAGCCGACATGATGAACATTCCCGCCATCCTCCAGAACTACGACAACTCCGACGTAGATCTCATCATGACCGTCAGCACGCCGTGCCTCGCTGGTGCTTGCAACACCGTAAAGCATAAGCCAGTGGTCTTCACCTGTGTGAGCGATCCCATTGCTGCCGGAGCAGGCAAGAGTCGGGCCGAGCACTTGCCGTTTGTCACCGGTGTTGGCAGTTTTCCACCTGTGAGCCACATGCTGGATCTGATGCGAAAGTGGTTCCCGGATTGCGCGCGGTGGGAACCATGTACAACCCGGCGGAGGCCAACTCGGTTCGGGAGCAGGCAGTGGCCCGCGAAGTATATCGGAGTCGCGGCATCCGGCTCGAGCAGATTGCCATCTCCGGGTCGAGTGAAGTCTTGCAGGCGGTGCAGATTCTCGCTGGACGGGACATTCAGGCGGTATGGGCGCCCGGCGACAACACTGTGATTCAGGGATACGAGGGCGCGGTGAAGGGCGCGCAAGATGCCCGTTTGCCACTGTTCACAAACGCCTGTGTCACCCTGTCGCGCGGTGGTTTGGCATGCCTGGGCGTGGGCATGAAGTATTCCTCACTAGCCGCCGGAAAATTGGCCGCGGGCGTTCTTCGCGGCAACAATCCGAAGAACGTTCCCTTGGAGGAAGTAGTCGTGGAAGAGATCGGCATCAGCCGCAGCAACGCCGAGCGACTGGGTATCGCCATTCCATCGGAATACTCACAGAAGATCCGCCCGTAGCCGCCACATGGAAATCGTCACCCAGCAGCTCGGAGATGCACTCGAAGTCAAGGTGAGGGGTCGCCTTGATAACTATTGGACCGAACACTTGCGGCACAACCTGGAGGAAGCCATCCGGGAAGGCGCGCATAGCATTCTTTTGAATCTCGCCGAGATTTCTTTTCTCAGTTCCGCTGGTGTCGGATTGCTGGTGAAGTTTCACACTCAACTGAAGGGCATCGGTGGCAGTTTCGTAATTACACATCCTTCGGATCGTGTGAAGCAGGTGTTGGACCTCTGCCGGCTTTCGCCCATTCTATTCGCCGAGAAAGTTCCGGTTGTGCTTCCACTACACAAGACGGAGGTACGTTGTTTTTCGACACCGGATGCCTCGTTCGAAGTCATCGAGTGCGCTCCCAACCAATCCTTGATCTGCGAACGGATCGGCGACCCGAGCTTGTTGCAAGGTTGCCGTTTCGGCCCGGAAGATTGCCGGACGGTCACGTACCCGCCGGCGACCTTCGGTCTCGGCCTGGGAGCTTTCGGCGAAGGCTTCGAGGATGCCCAAACGCGCTTTGGAGAATTCCTGGCCGTGGGCGGTTCCGCGGCTTATCTGCCGACGGACGGAACCAATGTGCCGGACTTCATGGTCTCCAGTGGCGAACTGGTGCCGGAGATGAAGGTCCTCTACGGCCTGCGCTGCGAAGGCGGGTTCACGCATCTGATCCGATTCGATACCGCCGACGCCGAGGCCCCCATTTCTCTCTCGGGCCTCGTGCGAAGCGCGTTGGAAATTTCGGGAGCCCCGCTGATTGGAATGGTGATGGTGGCGGAATCGGCCGGACTGGTGGGAGCCGCTCTTCGCCGCTCCCCGGCATCGGCCTCGGGAGTCCATGATGCTCCGTTCAAGTACCCCGAGGTGCGCTCCTGGCTGTCCTTCTCCACGGAGCGACTGTACTCGCGGTCGCTGGCCCTGGTCGCAGGAATAGGCGCCAGCTCCGAATGCGCACCGTTGACTCCGATGCTTCGACCGCTGGGCGCCAACGCAGTGCCCATCGGACACTTTCACGTCGCGGCATTTTCTTATCGGCCTTTGAAAAAGGGAAGCATCGATCTGAACGCGACGGTCACGACTCTATTCGATACAGAGACTTTGCAGGGAGTACTCCATCTGCTGAGCGATACCCGCGAGGCGGCGGGACCGCAGCAGAGCGAGTTCGTTCGGGGCGCGTGCTGGATCTCCACCGCGTCGGAGATCCGATGAGAAGGAAACGGGCATGAGTCTGCTGATTGGCACATTCACGATCGGATTCATCTTGTCGCTGCTGGCCCTGGGAGTTTTCATCAGCTTCAAAATATTCGCGTTTCCGGATATCACGGCCGATGGATCGGTCACCCTAGGCGCGTGCGTCGCCGCAACGCTGCTGATTCACGGTGTAAACCCGCCGCTCGCCTCATTGGCTGGCTTCTTCGCCGGAACGCTCGCGGAGCGTGCACCGGTACTCTTCATACACGTTTCAAGATCAATCCACTGCTTTCCGGGATTTTGGTGATGACTGCCCTCTATTCCGTGAACCTTCACGTCATGGGCAAGAGCAATGTCGCGCTGTTGTCGGTAAACACGCTGGCTACACAGTCCGAGCAGATTGGAGTGAGGCTCATGGGCGGAGCCACCAGCTTCAATCTTGTTGGCTGGGACGTCACGGTGCGCGACGCATCCGTGTTATGCGCGGTCGCTCTGGCGGTGGTGGTCACCGGACTATTGCTCTACCTGTTCTTGCGCACCAACCTGGGTATGGCTATGCGGGCGACGGGCGACAACGTACAAATGATCCGGGCCCTGGGGGTCAACGACGCCAACATGATCGTGTTCGGGTTAGCGATTTCGAACGGCATGGTGGCGCTGGCCGGAGCGTTGCTCGCGCAATACCAGGGGTTTGCTGACGTGGGCATGGGTATCGGGATGGTTGTTTGGGGATTGGCCAGCGTCATTATTGGGGAAGCGCTGGTGGGGACGAACCAGGTGGGGTTGACGATCATCGGCGCGGTGATGGGCTCGGTGCTATTCCGGTTGCTGGTGGCCGTAGCATTGCGCTGGGGCCTCAGCCCCAACGACCTCAAGCTGATCACGGCAGGGTTCGTTTTCTGCGCTCTCATCGTGCCCCAATTCCTGCGGAAAAAGAAATTGGGGAGCGCGCATGCTTGAAGTCCGAGAGGTCTCGAAGACGTTCCATTCGGGTACTCCGAATGAGGTGCGCTCCTTGCGTGGCGTGAATCTCGATCTCACCCCGGGTTCGTGGGTCATCATCATAGGGACCAATGGTTCGGGAAAATCCACTCTACTCAACGCCGTCGCCGGAACATTTTTGGTTGACGAAGGGAGCATCCGGCTCGCGGGGCACAATATGACGCGATGGCCCGAACATGCACGCGCCTCTCTGATTGGGCGAGTGTTTCAGAACCCGTTCAGCGGCACATCACCCAGCCTGACCATAGAAGAAAATCTCAGTCTTGCCTCCCGCCACGGCTGTGGCCGTGGTCTCGGTTGGGGACTGAAGGCACCACTGACTGCCAAAATGCGCGGTGAGGTCGCCCGCCTGAATATGGGTCTTGAAGGCCGACTGGACAACGCAATCGGTAGTCTCTCGGGAGGACAGCGACAGGCGCTTACGCTTCTCATGGCGACGTGGCTGCGCCCTGAACTGCTTTTATTGGATGAGCACACCGCGGCGCTTGATCCCAAAAGTGCGGACCTGGTGATCGGACTGACCGAGCAGGTGATTACACGTGATAAGCTGACTACCCTGATGGTGACGCACTCCATGCACCAGGCGGCAAGTCTGGGAGACCGCCTGATCATGATGCACCGCGGCCAGATCATCCACGACTTTCAAGGCGCCGAAAAACGGCGACTGCGTCCCGATGACTTGCTGGCGCGCTTCGAGGAAGTGCGGCGTGCTGAGCAACTGGACGAAAGCGCCGCCCAAATGCTCGCCGAACAGTATATTTGAGCGCCGTCATGATTGGTCGCGTGAGTGTCTTGGCGATCAAGCAGCCCCTTGCCGATCAGTGGCGCGCACCGACATGGCGATCCCGAATGAGTGGTCGACAAACCGGAAGTAGTGGAGAAAATCGGGTCTGCCGGGACTACTTCCGGTTAGCCCGTTATCCAGACGGGATCATGTACAGACCGAAGAGTTGTTCATCAAGACCGCTGTCGGCAGTTTTTTAGACTGATCCACCCACGGTAGAGGACATTATCATCCGTGAAAAGAGGGGCATGATTTAAACTACGTCGTAACGGGATTGATCCGGCCCGCAACGCCCCATGTCTATCTGTCGACAGTGGTCGACGAGACCCCGTGCGACATTGCCTGCGCATCCAGTTGGCCACTGGCTATGGCCAAGATTGGGTTATTGTAGTGGAACCATTTCGGATTCACGTCGCGGATAAGGTGCTCAATGATTTGCGGGCACGGTTGCGCCATACCAGATGGCCCGATCAGATACCGGGTATGGGCTGGGAACAGGGCACCGAGTTGGACTGGTTACGACGCCTCGTGTCCTACTGGGCCCACGAGTTCGACTGGCGTGGCTGGGAGCGAAGGCTCAACGCGTTCAACCACTTCACCTGGGAGGGCATCCACTTTGTGTACCAGCGTGCGGCATCAGGTAGGGGTGTGCCGCTCATTCTCACGCACGGCTGGCCCAGCAGTTTCCTCGATTACGTGGACATGCTGCCGATGCTCGAGCACTTCGACGTGGTCGTACCCTCCCTGCCCGGGTATGGTTTCTCGCCGCGTCCGCCCAAGGTCGGCATCAACTACCGGTACGTCTCGGAGCGCTGGCACCGGCTCATGTCTGAGCTTGGGTATTCCCGCTATGGTGCGAGCGGTTATGACTTTGGGGCCGGGGTGACGACGATCCTTGCGCTAGACCATCCCGAGTCGGTGATCGGGATCCATCTCACCACACTGGAGTCGGATCTCGCCCCCGTGGTGGACGATACGGAACTGTCCGATGTCGAGCGTTCGTATCTTGCGGTGAGCCGGGGCTGGGATACGACGGAGCGAGGCTACAGCGCGATCCAGTCCACCAAGCCGCAGACTGTCGGCTATGGACTCAACGACTCCCCGGCAGGACTCGCGGCATACGTGGGTGAGAAGTGGCACTCGTGGAGCAACGTTACACCGACCGACGACTTCCTCTGCGCCACGTTCACCCTGTACTGGATCACGCAGAGCATCACCTCGTCGATGCGCGACTATTGGGACAATCGCTGGCACCCGGTCGATCCCACCTACGTCAGCACGCCCACGGCGTTTGGTGTTTTCGCGCACCAGACCGTTCCCGAGGGCGAACTGCCGCGCTCGTACTTGGAGCGCTTATACAACATCCAGCGCTGGACAGTCTTTCCGCGCGGCGGGCACTTCGCCCCGGCTGAGGAACCAGCGGCGGTCGCAAGAGACCTGACCGCCTTTTTCATTGGCCTAAGCTGAGGCCATGCTGACGATCCGCACTTCCAAATGCAACACGATAATAGAAGCCGTCCTCAGCTCCTTATTCTTTGGCTTCATAATCCAAAAAGGCTGGTTTGTCGGCAATGCGGAAGTTAACCCCTCCCCACTTCGTTTGGAAAGCCGTTTTCTTAGGGTGGTGAGCGACCACCGGTGTGAAATCACGGGTGTAAAATTTCGGGCTGGTCTGCTAAGTCACTGAAAGATATGGTGGCCAGGGACGGAGTTGAACCGCCGACGCCAGCCTTTTCAGAACTCGTATTTCCAGTGTTTCCAACAACTTCAAGGGTTGCCGTGGGACTGCTAAACACTGGAAAACACGAGCAACACGGATGTGTCGTGGGTGATTGCCGTGGGTGATTCCAGTCGACATCACGTTCGCAGAATATTCCGCCGGACACTGGGAGACGTACTCTCTCAAACCTCAAACCTTCAACCAAGGCATCTCAGCGCTCGGACGTGAATGCGCGATCATATGACCCGCACGATCTGTTGTCCCGGACGATCTGTGAAAACGAGTGCTTCATGCGGCCATGGACAAGGCTGAACTCGAGCGCAAAGTTGCGCGGCCCGATCAGGCTTAGGTGGGCTCTTGGCGTCTTGTACCCTGTTTCCGACGATATTCGGATGTTATTGGACCAATTCGGACCTAAGTTTGACCACCTGCTGGGCCATCCCACCCAAACTCCCGCATGCATTCCGCGCTGATTTTGCGTCGGTCCGTGCGGGCTATTTATGCCCTTTTTGGGGATGAGCAATCCTGCTCAGACGAGGGTCCCGCGGAGTGCTAACGTCGAGGTGTGCCTCCAGCAAAACCGCCGAGGAGCCGGAAAGTCGCTTACCTCTTCGCAGGAGCGAGCTTTGAAGCGAATCGCACCAATCCGGGTCATTTCCTTCGTGCTGCTGACCGCTTGCTGGGCGTTGTGCCAGAGCGAAAGTCCTTCGGTCGATTTGGCTAAGCCGTACAGCTCAGACTCACTCGAAGTGCAGCGCCAGGAGATGCGTACGTGGAGATCACTCCCTGATGCTCCGCCGGTACAGACTCCCAGACAAGCGGCGAAATTTCAGACGTTCGTCGACAATGCTCGCTCGTCTTTAACACTTGACGCGGTTGACGTCAACTTGGGCATAGTCAGCAAAACGGGGCTGGGACATATCACTCCCGGATTGCAGCCCAGCTTTACCACCTTCTATAAACTGATGCCTACGCAAAGGGAGTCCGGCTCCTTTCTTGGCAAGTACCTGTATCTGCCGTTGCGCAAGCAGAACTTGCGTTATCACCCGTCGACCAGCGGCAGTTTTATGGGCCGAGCCTCCGACGCAGCTTCGCGCATTTTCATCACGCGTGAGGATTCGGGAAAGAGAAGGCTGAACACCACGTATTTCCTTGGCGTACTCAGTTCGGTCGCTGCCCACAATGCTTCCCGTCCATACTGGATGCGATCCGCTACGGCGCCGTTTAACGATTTTGGTTCGACCGTTGGCAATGACGCGGGGATCAACCTTTTCCACGAGTTTGGGCCTGGCATCCGACAAATCGTAAAGGGCCACATGCCGAGGTTCGTGTTTGAAATCCAGGAGCGCATCACCCGCAACCAGCACCCGAGGGAAGTCGTCTCCAGCCCGGAGTAGTTGCCGATTCGAAAAACAGCGAGAGAACATCTTTCACTTGGTTTTCTGCTCGCTGGCAGTCTCCTCCTGCTGCTCTTCAGCCTTTTGCCAACTGGAATTTGGGTTGTATTCCTTCATCGCCTTGGCGAGAACATCGCTCTTCTTGCCGAGATCCTTCTCGTACACGACTCCATCCTGGTTAACGATGAACGTCAGCACGCCTGACGACCTGTATTCCGCCGGATAGGCCACGAAAGCGAAGCCCTCGCTCATTTTGCCATTTACGATGTAACTCTTAGCTCCGCCTGGGCCATTTTTCCCCTGACGTGTCAGGATGAGGTAGTAGTAACCACGGTAAGGCGTCGTAGAGCCATCCTGGGTTTTGCCATTGCCTGCGGCATCGGCTGCTGCCACCAGCGGTCCGACGGGACTCTGGGGTTCGGCATCAGCAGCTTTCCAATACAAGCCATTGTGCTGCCCCTCATCGCTGATGATTTTCTGGGCGTACTCGTTGTGGTGCAAGGCGGAATATTCTTTTTGCGCTGCCACAAGCTCCTCGCATACGCGGATAGCCGATAGTTCATTCCGTCCAATGCGCCTGTATAAAATTTCTTTCTTGCCCGCGTCGGTGTCGAAATACCACGCATCACCTTTGTTCACGAGGGGTATGGGCGTGGGCCAATTGTGCGCGCCGATATACAACACTGTGGTTCCATCCGGTTCTTTCACCAGACGGTGCATTTCCTCATATCTCTTTACAAAATTAGCGCGGCTCTCGGCGTCCTCGGCGGCATCTCCTGACGAGACGATTTGCTTTTCGTCGGGTCCGAGGATTTCTAGCATCGCTTTTTCGTCGTTACTCTGCGCTGCCGTGACCAGTGCGTTGCTCGCCTCCTCCGCGGATCGAAAAATCTTCTGGCCCGGTTGCTGCGCCATGGAACGGGTGCAAAAGCACCCCGTTAAAAGGATAACGACCGCGGCTAATTTGGAAGTATTGACCCAATGAAATTGATCGAAGTTCAGCTTGGTTCGCCGCATATGGCTTCTCTCCATTTCCCACTTTTACATGCTACCCACGGAATATATCGAGACTCCGACTAATGACGCCCGCCACCAGCATGGCCGCCACCACCAGCGTGAGATCCTCCGCCCCCACGAGATCCTCCTCCGCCATGCGCTCCTATACTGGCGCTTCCGCGTGAGGAAAAGCTCTTTGCCTGCCCGCCATGGTTGTAGCCGCTGAAGGCGCCGGAGCGGACGCCGCTCTGACCGCGGGGTGCAGCATATCCCCGAGCCGCCTGCTTGTTTCCGTCAAAAGGCCTGGCAGTTGCGCCGGGACGGTTGTAGACCCCGCCGCGCCCGCCGATGTTCCCGCCAGGTCTGTTTCCTGCATAGGGTCGAGTACCAGGTCGGCCACGCGCGCCGTTAAATCCACCACGCCCGCCTGCCCCTCGGTAGAAATTGCTCCGGTTGTAAAACGTTCTGCTTCCGGAGTAATACCGGCCGTGGTTAAACATCGCATAGTGGTTGTGCCAGTCGAATCCCCAATGACCCCAGCCCCATCCAAAACCGCCGTACCAACCGATTCCGAATCCTCCGCCCCACGACAGATACGGGCCGCCAAACCAGATTCCGGGATACGGATACCATCCCGGCCACGCCACTACAGGCCCTCCATAAACCAGCCACGGGTTATACGCGGGGACGTAAACGACATCGGGGCTGGCAGGCTCAATGCTGATGTTCGAGTCTTGAGTCGCCACCGTTTCCTGGGGCGTACTCTTTAGATTGCCGGCTTCTTGCGCCCGCCGGCGCATCACCTGTACTGCATCCATCACATCCTGTTGCTGGTTGTAGTAGGCGTCGCCCAGAGATGATGTCCAGGAAAGGTTCTTGTCCATATTTCCCAGGACGGAAGGAAATGCAGCCAGTGCTTTGACGCTCGGGTCCCAGGGTTCTTGATCCACAGCCTGCCCCAACGCGTCGCCCTTCAAATCAGGATTCGCTTGCACCCATCGGTCGGCCTCGACGACTTGTTCGGGAAACGTGGAAGCCGCCAGGATCTGAGCCACCAGCGAATCCGGATACAACGCAATCGGCGCTACCAATTGCTGTAACTGCTCAGGAGTCTGTTGCGTGTAGGGCGGCGCCTGCGTGGCCGGCGCCGGGGCTTGGGCGTCTTGCGGCGGCGCCACGGCCTGCGTGTCTTGAGCGACCGACACTTTTTGAGGCCAAGCCGCGAAGAACAGAACCAACCACAATAGGGAAACTGGAATCTGCTTTCCCAATCGAGGCCTTGAGAATCCTGCGGCACGCTCGAAAATGTTCATGTTCTTAGACCTCCTCGGCAAAACCTTACGGAAACCTGCGCCATGATCAGGAAAAGCAGGTCCGATGCTGTGGCCCGGCTATAGGAAAGTTGAAACAGCCCCTCTGCTACAGTCAGCCGTGATCACAAAATAAGCAGCCGACGGATACCTGTCTGTTCAAAATTGGCCACTTTCCGTATAGGGCCAAGAGTCTCGGGCCAATCCACGCTGGAAAGCGCTCAGGCATTTATGAGTTGGCGCATAGGCTTGCTCTCGGCAGCCCGGATGGGAAACGATCCGCTGGCAGGTTGCATGCGATTAGCGCAAGCTCGACCGAAGGCTCGCATATAAGTTTGCGCTACCCGGTTCCAGACCATGTGGCGGGCATAGAGGTAAGCGCGATTGCGCATTGCCTCGCGGGCCGCATCGTTGTCCAAAAGTTCAATCGCCGTATCGGCAATAGCCGCTGGGTCCTCGAAGGGAACCAGTGCCCCGCGCCCATCGTTCAAGAGTTCGGCGGCGTGCCAGTAGGGGGTCGAGATGATCGCCTTTCCGGCCCCCAAAGCATACGCGAGTGTTCCGGAGACAGCCTGTGCCTCGTGGCAGTACGGCGTGACGTAAATGTCGGCCGAACCCACCAGCGAAGCCATTTCTTGAGGGCTGAAAAACCGGTTGTGGAACACCACGTTTTCTCCAACGCCCAGCGTTTCGGCTAAGGCTTGCAACTGGAGGCGATATCGATCACCTTCGCGGCGCCAGACCTGAGGGTGCGTAGCGCCTGCTATTACGTAAACAACGTTGTTATGCCGGGACAGAATGCGCGGCAGGGCTTGAATCACGCTTTCGAACCCCTTGTTTGGAGACAACAAGCCGAACGTGAGCAGCACAGTCTTTTCTTCGCTGGAGAGCGGATCTTTGCAAAAAGCCGGTTCCGCAAAAGGCAAGTCGGGAATTCCGTGAGGAATCCGTTCAATCTTTTCGCCCGGCACCCTAAATACATCTTGCAAGAACTGAGAAGAGTGCTCGCTCATAACAATGAGACGATCGGAGCGCTCGGCGATTTCTTGCAAGACAAAGAGTTGATCGAGATCCGGCTCACGTAGAACCGTATGCAGAGTTGACACAACTGGCATTTTCAGGTGCCGTAGCAGCCGCAGTATATGGCTGCCGGCCTTCCCTCCAAAAATTCCATACTCGTGCTGCAAACAGACCAGATCGACGTTGCTGGAATTAAGAAAGTCGGCGGCTGCTTGATAGGATGAAAGATCGCTCTCGGTTATCTCGAATCGCACGCGCGCAGGGTAGCTGTAGCGCGATTGCGTGTCATTGACCGCTACCACGAATACTCCAGCGGCTCCGTACTCAACAGCAGTCGCATCACACAAATCAGTGGTGAAGGTCGCAATTCCACACTGTCGAGGAAGATGGTTCCCGATCACTGCTATCCGCATCGTGAGCGGCCAGGTGGGCATCACCTGCAAGGAGGACGCTGACTTCTTTTCGAGCCCGAGAGGACGCGCGGTGCAGCGCATCAGGGTGTTCGGTTTCAAACTCGAGGAGCGGTCAGACGTGGACATTGCAGGCTCCTTAGTGGGATGGTCTGGTCGGAATGGGACCGGGCATGGAGTGAAGACGCCAAGAGGCTGCACCACCGCCTGCTGGTGCCGGCAATCGTACTGCCTTTTTTCAAACCGCGGTTCGTCGTCCGCTCAGCAGATTGATAACGAGGACCACCAACCCCACAACCAGAAGCAAATGGATCAGGCCTCCACCGATATGCAGACTGAAACCCAGAAGCCATAGAATCAGAAGAACAACACAAATCGCCCAAAGCATGTCAACCTCCAGTGCTCATGCGCGAGCACCCGCAATGTGAATCTCATCTATAAGTTCGCAAGAGAACTACTTCGCGCCAACCGAGCGAGAAAGCACGTGATGGGACTGTGCCGCTATTTGAACCTAAGAGACCGGCTGAATGACAACAGCGGCAGCCCAATTCTGCACGTCCTACTTGTGATTATTCTCTTTAGCTTTCTCTTCGGCTTTCTCTGCGGCCATGGCTTGGACCTTTGCTCCGCGAATTTCAGCCAGGAACGGCTGGGTTGCGGCAGGAGCTGACACTTTGCCCAACAGCAAAGCCCGAGTGGTGACGCCGCGCCCGTAAATCGCGCGCCGGGAATCATTGTCCTGGCGGAGCGATGCACCTTCCAACGTAAGCCCGGCGAACGCACCCTTGGCTCTGGAGTAGGTCAGGATCTCTGTATCCATCTTCCAATCCGTACCGGCTTCGGCATGCCGTCCAACCGGACCCGCCGCCGCGGAAGCGTCCCCTCCAATTTGGAAATTGCTCGTGAGCAGCCTCTGCATCCCCTTGTCATTCTGGACGATCAGTACCACGTCCACCGCCTCTACACCGATCTGCAGCCCCCAGCTTCCGCCGGAGATCGTGATGAACGCTGGCGCACTCCAGCCGTCAGCCGTGCGGCAGGTTGCCACGCCTTTGCCTCCCTTAGCTCCGAAGATAAAGCCCCCTTTGACCATGTGCGGTATGACGGCCACGCACTTTGCATGCTCCAATACTTCTTCCGGGATTCCCTTGTCAGGCATCCCCATAATTTCGTGCATCACTGTGGTGGCGTTGTCCAGTCGGTCGGTGGCATCTTCCCGCGCCGACCCTGCCCAGCACAGCGTGCCGAGACCAAACATCGCGAGTACCAAAATCATTTTCCTCATCGGACAGCCTCATTTCTGTAACCAGTGCGCCAGCTTCTGGTTCGTGCTGTGGTTCCACTCGCACGCAAATCCGCATAGATAGCTGGACGCATCAGGACAATTTCGACCTTAACAAATCACGATTCATGAGGTCTGAGCAAAAACGCTCACAGTTGCCACAGAAAATTGCAGACACACTAGTCTGGTCGTAAGAAAGTTATGCTATCGGTGTGAACCCGTGTGAGAGTACGCAATCCCACATTGCCACGCCTGCCTGGACCGGTCCGTTTCGAACTGAAGCCGAGGCCCAGCTCCAGAGTTGTTCAATTCTGCTCAGACCTCACTCGGCCACAGGATTACAAAGGTGGCGTCCTCAAGCGGGCTCAGAAAAGCCGCAATTTGCACTTTTCGAGGACAAGGTGAACTATGAAAACTAGCACGAAAGACAAGTTCGAAGGCAGCTTCCACGAAGTGAAAGGAACAATCAAAGAGGCGGTCGGAAAAGTTACGAATGACCGCGATTTGAAAACCGAAGGGAAAGCCGAGAAGAAAGCGGGTAAGGTTCAACAGCGGATTGGCGATGCGAAAGAAAACGTCACCAAGTTGAAAGGACAGCTGGCAGAGTTGAAGAAGGCTGGATAGGCCACCCAGAAATGAACCGGCAGAGTTGAAAAGGCAACAGTAGATCTCGGTCTTGGCTGCTATCGGGCGAGAAAGACCGCATATCTGGATCCGATGGTCGGGGTACGGTTTGAACTATTCAGAGTCTGTGCTCGTGGCTCTTGGGTGATCGGCGCAAACATGCAATGTAAACTCTTTGTCGCGCTGCAACTCGAAGTTGCGCATCATTTCATCGAAGGATGTGCCGCTGGGCGCTCCGGAAGGCATGAACCGCCAGCCACACTCGGAGCAACCAAAACCTCGGAAACGCTTTTGCTCAATCCATACCAGCTTCCGCCTCATGGCATCCTATGTCGCTGTACCTCAATGTGGTCTGACCGCCTGTTTAGTACCCGCATGCTGTCGAGGGACGAAACGTCTTCCTTTCGCAGAGGCGCACTGCCAGAAAACCGTCTGCCAGTCTTGGCCTGGCGGAAGATACATAAAGTGATGGGCGAAGCTTACACGCGCCAATTTGGATGGTCTGTCGGGCATCCTACATACCCGGAGGAGATTTGTTCGTTGGAAGTCTGATTTCGGGGGTGAGGTTTGAAGTGAAGCGGAATCGCTTGACCGTCGGTCACGTTTCGTGCGTCGCGATGCTTGCGGCTTTAGCAGGGCAACCCTATGTAGGATGTGCTACCGAAGCGTCGTGTTTGGACCTGTATACTCTGCCGAGTATCGCGAAGAAGTAGAGTTCCGTTGCACGCCTTGACGGGTGAGTTCATTCCCTCGTCTGCGAGGTCTTTCGGTTCTGATCCAGTCTGCTAAGGATGGTTTGTGGAAAGTAAAGGCCTGCAAGTCGTGCAGTCTGGCGAGCGGACGAACACCGAAGGAAAGCCAGTCAGCAACCTAATACTCCTATCGATCTCCGACAGCGACTACGGCTCACTGCGTCCTCATCTCGAATACGTCAGCTTGCCAAACCATCTAATCCTTCACGAGGGCGGTGGAAAGCTGGAATTTGTGTATTTCCCGAATCGAGGGTTGATCTCTCTGGTAGTCGTAATGAAAGATGGAAAGACAGCCGAGGCGGGCATAGTTGGCAATGAGGGCTTTACAGGAACACCGGCGGCAGTTGGCCTGAGCAGAAGCCCGCTTCAAGCGGTGGTCCAAATCACCGGGGATGGGTTTCGGGTAGAAGTCACAGCTCTGCAAAACACGTTACAATCCACTCCACACCTGCAATTGATGCTGAGCCGCTACGCAGTAGTTCAGGGAATGCAGGTTGCACAAACAGCCGCGTGCAACCGGCTGCACAGCATTGGGCAGCGTCTTGTACGGTGGTTGCTAATGACTCAAGACAGAGTGGATTCAGAGTCGTTGCCCATCACCCATGATTTTCTCGCCACGATGCTAGGGACGGATAGACCTAGCGTGACCTTGGCAGCTGGTGTTTTGCAGAAGAAGAAGCTCATCGAGTACACCCGTGGCGCAGTGAAGATCGTGAACCGCAAGAAACTTGAAGGCTCCGCCTGCGAGTGCTACGGAATTACCCAACAGTACAACGGTGAGCTGGGCTTGAAATAAGTTAGAAACTTGCCTTGTTGGCTTTGCTCCTCCTCTGGAATGAACCCAATCTATTGTGAGTGGTTGTCGTTCTCAGCCTGAAGTGTTTTCTCGCGGTCTGCCCGATGGCCAGGAGAGGCGATTTTCTTGACAGGGTTCCGTCTTGGCTTGCTTGGACGCCCTGCCCATTTTATGCCTGCCGAAGGTTTACCTTTTGAGGTCTCGTAGCCCGCCTGCTCGCGTTCCTCTGGCGTGACCCCGAGTTTGCCGGCCGTCTGGGTGTCCAGTTGCCCTGTGACTGGCAGATTCTCAGCCTTCTGAAATCCACGAATACTGGCTCGGGTCCGCAGACCGAAGACGCCATCAATCTTGCCTCGGTAATGTCCGTTATTGCGCAGAGTTTCTTGAATCTTGTTGACATCGGTCCGATGCTCGACGACCGGCACATCGTTGCGGAGATTCGGTTCCGAAGCAATCAGCGTGGGTCGTGGTCCCGAGATCCCCGTCGTCAGCAATATAAAGACGATCCCAGCCCATGCGGCTTTGCCGGCCACGAGCATTCGTTTTCCTCTATTTCCACAACCGGAAATAGATTCGCTCATTTGCCCGGGCAATACTGTGCAGAACGGCTCATGTCGTGAGCCATCGACACAAACCGGCCCAGCCGTTTCGAGAGCGGGGTTTCATGAGGGACTAACGGTCGGCTTTGATTACTGCTCGGGCAGTTTGGAAGGTTGGATTGCAGTGCACAACCCCGCTCTTGAAAGCGTGGGATGTTGGGCACGCTCGCGCTCAGTCGCTCGCCTGCTCTCGCGTGCCGATCCGGCTACTCGCTGGCCACCGTATTCTTGGGCGCGTCGGCACGCCAAACGTACAGGTATTTCTCGTCGCTCGACGTTTCCACGGGGATGTTTTTCTCGCGCGTTACGCGATTCAAGGCAGAACGAAGATTCTGCATCTTCTCGCCATTCAGACTGCTCAGCGGAATCTTGACCGCTTGCTGGGCGTTCAGCTTTGAAAGGTCGGACAGAATGTCCGCCACCGCCTTGCGATGTTTTCCCTTACGACCCTCCGGAACATCCGTCCGATTTACCGACTCATAGTGCTTACCGTTTCCGTTTCGTCCCACGGCGGCGCTCCTTTCCTGAGAAATCGTATCCGTAGTCGCGAAATCGTACCGTAAAGAATCGTATGCTGCAACTAAGAATCTGTGCGAAACCCAGGATATTGTTCGGGATCCCCTGGGTATGCCTACATTAAGGTTCGTGCTATCAGTTACTTACGCGGCCTGCATTGCGCTAAAACCTGCTAAGAATTCCCCCGTATTATTCGGGCCGCGCTAGCATGGTTGGCGGTCTGGGTGGCTGGAACGCTCAGGAAGCAATCGAGGCAGCAATCGTCTCGGCGCTCTGTTGAGGGGGGCCACCCAACCACGACTCCCCGCCGCGACCAAGAAGAAGGCGACTTCGATCCCATGCATACTTCGGAACCGTCGGCGCGGGCGGGAAACTCCATGGTTTTCCTGAAGAGACAAACGATCGTTGCGGAACAAAGACAGCCATGAGCCGGCAACTGGTGTGGATTGAACAACAGCGTTTTCGGGGTTTTGGTTGTTCCGAATGTGGCTGGAGGTTCAAACCCTCTGGCTCGCTCACCGGCACATCCTTCGACGAAATGATGCGCATCTTCGAGTTGCAGCGTGACCAGGAGTTTACATCCCATGCTTGCGCTGATCACTGCAACAGCCAACAGCAGGAGCAAAAATGCTGAATATGTCAATCTGTCGTACGTCCCAGGGCGCAGGTCAATATTGTGCCCAACTCATTCGCCAGCCCTTGCGGGCTAGTGGTTTTCGGATATTTACCCTGTTCCGGATAGTGGTAAAATTCGGACGGAGTTTTCTAAGCAGACGGGTACCCGGTGGAGGTGCCTATGTCTCCTGCTCGCCAACCCAGCAGTTCTCGCGGCGGAAGGAAAATCGGCCACCAAGCCTCAATCGACCCAGCCCTCCAAACAGCAGGCCACGCAGTAAGTCCCGGTCCGGTGGCCAAGAGGAAGCGCAATTTCGATCCCTACGCATTCCTCGCGAACATCGGCGAGGGCCGAAAATCTTTGCTTTTCCAAAGGAAACAAGGAATCTTTGCCCAAGGGGATACCGCCGACGCGGTGTTCTATATCCAGACGGGCAAGGTGAAACTCACCGTGGTCTCAAAGACTGGCAAGGAAGCAACGATCGGCATATTGGGTGAGGGAGACTTCTTCGGCGAAGGTTCGCTTGCGGGCCAAGGGCTCCGCATGGGTTCTGCAACCGCTATGACCGATTGCGCTATTTTGCGGATCGACAAGAAAGCCATGATGGAAGAGCTTCATCGGGAGCACGATCTTTCTGACCTGTTCGTGGCGTATTTGCTGTCGCGGAACATCCGTTACGAAGAAGATCTGGTTGATCAGCTTTTCAATTCCAGCGAAAAGAGGCTGGCCCGGATCCTTTTGCTGCTCGCTCATTTTGGCAAAGAAGGCACACCCGAGACTGTCGTTCCCAAGATCAGCCAGGAGATGCTGGCGGAAATGATCGGCACGACCCGCTCCCGGGTCAGCTTCTTCATGAACCGGTTCAGGGAATTGGGCTTCATTCACTACAACGGCGGGCTACAAGTCCACAGCTCCCTGCTCAATGTAGTTCTGCACGACTAGTTTTTGCAAACCTGACGAATTGACATGTTGTCACACCGGGTGTATCAGGAGAATGGTTGCGCCCGCGAAGCTAAGCAGCGAAACGAGTAATAGCGCGATCATCCACCAGTCGATTCTGCGAGTTGTCGGGTGCACAAGAAACTCCCTCAGCATCAAGCCTCCTGCAAGCACGACAGAATAGGAGAAGAGGCGCTCGTGAGGGTCCGAACGTCGATCACCTGACGCCAACCCATGACTGCCCCGTACCGCGTTAGAACTGCCCTGCACAATACCGCTCCCCCGAAATGTGGAACTGTTCAATATTGCTCACTCTTTACGATCTGCCTGCGGCTTGACAGCCGAGATTCTCCGAGGCGATCGGTTTCCAACTGAGCATGATTTGAGCAATTTTGAACAGTTTCCTGAGCCCAAGTGTTGAAAATGGGGCTTTGAAGGTGGAACCATGCCCCGATTGGCTTATCCGGAGCTCAAACTCAAACGAGCGGTACTTCTTTGCATCGACGATGACGAGGACGTGCTGGAATGCGAGAAATCGTTCCTTGAGAGCTTTGGGTACACCGTTCTGACCGCTGCAACTGGTGGCAGGGGACTAGAACTGGCCTCGATGCACTCGGTTGACGTTGTAATCGTCGACTACCTCATGCCCGAGATGAACGGGCATGAGGTTGCCATCGAAATTAAACGGCTCAGGCCGCAAGCGCCAATCATCATGCTATCGGGAGCGGTGGATGTTCCAGAGCAGGCCTTGAAGTTCGTGGACGCTTTTTTAGCCAAGGATCGATTGGCCAGCCAGTTATTGCCCGTGATCACACAATTGCACGGATGCGGATGCTTTCCTCCGCAGTCGTATGACGCATGACGGCGGGGCAGAGGAGCCATTTATGAGGATCTTGCTGTTTGCAGGCCTGCTGTTGGTCGTGCTCGGCATAGCATCCCTGGTCGTACCGATTCCCCACAGCGAGACCCAGGGCATTAAAGCCGGGAACATAAACATCGGCGTGCAAACTAGTCACAGTGAACGCGTGTCGCCAATTGTTAGCGTAGTGCTGATCGCTGGCGGGATCGCACTGACTATTGCCGGGGCGCGTACCCGGCCGTCGAAGAGCTGAAGAGGGATCTCGAAAAGTTGGTTTCTGAACCAGTTCTAGCGTTGCAGCAGGTGCTGCCGCGATCGGCAATTCCCATTTGAGATTGTGTGGCTCGATAGCATTACGAGGCACTGCCGCAAGGCCATGACCGAATGTGGATCTGGTGTGCGGGAGCTGACCTGCGATCTGCCAGCATCCGCCACCGTCCGCGGTCGCCGGCTCTTGTCCTGCCGAACTCATGACTGTACATATCCCAAGGACCAGCAGCAGCCGGCGGATTATGCCTAGTTGTAAAAACTTCACCCCAAATCACCGAGAAAAAAGGGCACCCGCTGGAAACTCAGGATGCCCAGGGTATTTAAATCTCAGTCCGACGCCCCGCCGTTATTGTGGAGGCTTCTCATCCCGCTTCGGCTGTTCGTTCTGCTGCTTTTTTTCTTCCGTCTTCACAGGCCCGGACTGCGGGTGCTGTTGTTCCTGCGCCGGACGCTGCGTTTCTGCAGGAGGAGGAGTGCGCTGGGGCTGCATGCGCTCGCTCGGAGGAGAAGTTTGTGGCCGAGGAGCAGGCTCACTCCGGTTGGGTTCAGGCCGATCGTTCGGTTGAGCCGCGTCCGGACGCTTCGTTTCTGGCGGACTTAATTCCGGACGGTTCGGCCCCGGTCGATTGTTCAGCTGGGCCGTCGGCAGACGGTTGGGTTCCGGCTGGTTATTCGGTTGAGCCGTGGCCGGACGTTTCGTTTCTGGCGGACTTAGTTCCGGACGGTTCGGCTCCGGCCGATTGTTCGACTGGGCTGTGGGCGGACGATTGGGCTCAGCTCGATTGGGTTCTGGCCGACTATTCGACGCAGGCTGCTCGGGACGAGCGGCGCTGTTCTCGGGATGCGCGATCGGGCTGTTAGCCGGTGGCTGAACTGCGGCACGGATATAAGGCGCGCCTGCCTGTTTGGCCGGTACCACTGCCCGGTCGTTAAACGCTCCGGGCTTGGGAGTCGCGGCGACTGGTGGTGTGCCATGGTTCACCGAAGCTCGTAGCTCTGGTTGCGCGCGGGCAGCCTGCGCATGTTGCGTTTGAACGGCTACGGGCGGGATATGTTTCTCACGTGCCGCAGCCTCGTCTTCCGGCCTCGGACGCGCAGTGATTCCACCATTGCCCCCGTTGTAGCTAACCCGGTTCACCGTTGTGTTGTTGATCACCGTGGTGTTGTAAACGTTGTGAATGTTGGTGACGTTCACGTTGTTCACCGAACGGTTGTAGTAAAACTGTCCGTTCTGCCAACGCCCACCTTGGTAGCCTTCTCCGAAGTATCCGTAGCCGTAGCTGATTCCGCCGTAGAAACCTACTTGTTGCCCCCAGTAGCCGTCATAGAAGACATATCCGTTGCCGCCCCAACCCCAATAGGCTGGAGTCCAAAGCAAACCGGGTTCCGGAGCCATCACCCACGTACCTGGCACCCAGTAGTAATCGTCGAAGTCGTTGGCGTACGCCCAGTACCCGGGCGTCCAGAGATAACCCTCGCCAGGACAAAGAGGCTGCTCGTAGATAGGCAGTTCAGGCGGTGCAAAACTGATCGATATGCCGATTTGCGCGTAGGCTGCCGCCGTCATGCCCAGCAGTACGAGTGCAAGCAGCGGCGAACGAATGGAGGGGATGATACGCATGATGCTTCCTCTTGCCGGTTATCCTTCGCGTGCCCGGTGTCGCTCTGCTGCTGCGGGTTGCGCGGATTGAACGGCACGATTTCCGGACGAAACGTCAACAAGACTCTGTCTCGCTCGCAAATGGTTCTGATGGGAACTTTCTCATTTCGTAGATGTCGCAGTCTGTTCAAAAAAGCTCAGGTCGAGCATGTGTCCTATCAATTCCCGCTGGTGAACAGAGGACAAATCGGCGGGCTCTATGAAATGTTCGAATCCAACTTGAGGAGTCTCGGGCTGATGAAGTCCATCGGGCGATGCGTCGGTCTTCTTGACGCCGGGTGCAGAAGAAAGGCCGGACCCGTTACGAGTCCGGCCTGAAACGTGCATGAAGCGGTCTGAGGGTCCGAACGGTCGGTGTTTCGACCACTAACCCATGACCGCATTTCGAGCTTTCGCACTGGAGACAGAGTACCTGTTAACGGTTTCAATGACTGTTCAATTTTATACATTTCTGACAATAGGCCTGGCGGACACTGTCATTGTTCGTGACGAGAGGCGGTGCTGTATGACTCCGACCGAACCCCCCGTTGTCCACAAGGTCTTGCTCGTGGATGATGACGATGCCGTTCGCCGCATGATGACTGTGACCCTTGAACGCAAGGGGTTTGACGTAGTCGCCGCCGCCAGCGTGACAGAAGCTTTGAGACATATCACGACAGAGAGCTTCGACGTGCTTCTCACGGACCTGCACATGCCGAACCCGGGTGATGGTTTTACTGTGGTCACCGCGATGCGCCACTCTCAACCGGAGGCACTGACGCTGCTGGTCAGCGGCTATCCCGACGTGCAGAGCGCTATGGCCGCCATCCTTCTGGAAGCGGACGAAATCATCTTGAAACCACTTGAGGTCGGAAGACTCGCCGATCTCCTCCGCGAAAAGATGACTACCCGCAAACCCACGGTCCGCTTGGAGAAGGAGAGAGTGGGAGCGATACTACAGCGCTGTATTAGCGGTGTCATCGAGGACTGGTTGGCGCGCGCAAAACAGAGTAAAGAACTCAACCACGTTCTGCTCAGTGACGGCGAGCGTACTGGACATCTTCCCAAGCTGGTCGAAGATCTGGTTGTCCGCCTGAGCAGGCCCAGCGCCACTACCAAGGACAGCGATGCTCTCTTCTCCGCCGCCGCCGTAGCCCATGGAAACCTGCGATATAAACAAGGCTACACTCCCGCGATGCTGGTGCACGAATCACGAATCCTGCAGGTGACCCTGTTTGAAACGTTGCAGAGCAATCTCAATCTTCTGGATTTTAGCTTGCTTTTACCCGATGTCATGACGATCGCGGACGAAGTGGACGCGCAGTTGACCCAGTCGATGGATAGCTACATGGACTCCATGCGGACGCCTACGGCGGCGTAGTTATTGTCACGCCGCACGCGGAAGGGGAGGCTGTCGTCACCGTCGGCAGAGATTTTTGTTGGCGTTACGTGATCAGTATTGAACAGACTCGTCAAAATATCTGTTTGTATTCTTAGAACCTTCTTTGAAGTGCGCGCGAAAATATCCCATGTTTTCCAGCCAGAGTGAAAAACAGGCGGCAGTTCCCCATGTGCTTGCTCTAGTCGAATTCGATATGAAGAAGATGCGGGTGCGACTTCTGTTGGCGCCTGAGGCAATCAGAGAGCGAATGCAAGAACTGGAACACTCCACGGACGATGAAGCGAAACTTACGCGGTCCGTTTGAGGGATGAAACAGACGCAGAAACGCGTCTCGCGCCAAGTGCGGACGTGCCCCCGGAACCTCTTTGCGATGCTCTAGCGATTCTCCGCTACCACGATCTGCTGGTTGAGCATGCCCGCAGCTTCCGCAAGTGTCAGGTCATCCGGCACTCGATGGAAGTCGCTGTGATTTTCGGTCTCTTGTACGCCGATAGTCTTGAAGAGGAGAGCTTTGCCTTTCATGTCCACGCTCATGGCAGTCATTTCCCAGTGACCCGGCGCAACTTCTGTCTGCCTCACCTCAAACTTGCCTCCCCGGTCCAGGTGTCCCAACAGTCCGCCTCCGAATTTAACATCCTCTATGAGATGACCATTGAGGGCCACCAACCTTGCTTGTTTGGTATCGACCGTCATTTCACCTTCCATGCCGTGGAAAACGCGGGCTTCAAGCGAAGGCGGCTGAAAAGTCGGGTTGGGTCTGAAGGTGAGCGTTACGAGGTCCCCTTCATGGCCGGCATAGCTGAACACAAATACGTCAGGCAGAATCCTGAACAAGCGTGCCCCTTGCTCTGCTTTCTTGTTGCTCACCTGCTGTAGTTTCCGTTGCTCATCTGGATGGCTGACGAGCCTCTGTATGCGCTCGTGCTCTTTCCGCTCCTGTTTGGCGTCAAGTGGGTGGCCATCAATGGAGAGAAGCCGACTGAGAGAACCACTGTTCGTCTCGAGAATTTCCTGCGCCTGTTTCCTCCCGGACTCCTCCTTTTCGAGCCGGTACATCCAGTGGCCGTGCTCCTCGACTTGGACTCTCAATTCGTTGGTGACCACCTTCCGTGCCAGGTCGACGGCGGACATTTCGCGCCTCACGGAGTCCGATTGGGAGAGTGCGTTCGATCCGAGCAAAACGATCGCCAGGATGACAACTGCGAGGCCGTTTACTAGCCTCACAGCCAATGGCGGCGCCACTGCGCGGCACGTTTTGAACCAGGTCTGCATCTGGTCATTCCTTCCCCTGAGAGCACGCTGTGAACGGCTTCAAATTCGTGGAGCCGCAGCGCTGGGGTCCTGCAATTCCCATCATGGAACGAAGTCACTCACAAAGCTGGTCAAAATCGCCCACTCTCCCTCGGCTGCTCACTGGGAGATGACAGTTCAATGCGAGTAGGGGCTGTGTTCAGTTTTGACCAGACGAATGTGGCACCGGAACGAAACAATTGCGGTTGGGCTTCCGGCGTTGCCGTATTGCAGCAGCCGAGGAGCCAACCCTGCAAAGGCCGGTTGAGTCCAGAAGCTCGTCAGAATCTAACAAAGGAGAATCGTATGTCAAAGACTTGGGAGCATTACCATCACGCGGCTCGTCATCATGAGCGGGCAGCTTATCACTTCAAAGAGGCAGCGAAATACGACGAGGCCGAGGAGCACGAAAAGGCTGCGCATCACCTATACCTGGCTCACGGACACAATCAACACGCAATCGATCACGACGCCGAGGCTGCGAAACTGCATGCCGAGCAGTGCGACAGCCTGATGACAGCTGCTTCCGAGCAAGGAGCCAAGAAGAAGAGTGCCGCTTAGAGAGCTTAAAGACGGTCACTAGCGCACTCTTGTTGGTCTGACCCCGTGTGCGCAGCCTCGCCCCGGCGCACATTTCGGAGTGAAAGAGCCATTTTGCACAGTATTGGCAGAGCAAATGAACGAATCTACTAGTGTCTCAAAAGGGCAGTTTGCCGCCCAACCTATTGGCCCACCTGTCCTCTCGATCTAGGGACTTATCCGGAGTGCGTGTGGCTCGGGGTGATGTGGAGCACCCACATTTGCGGTGTTTCCGGCCTCTGCTTGAGATCTGGTTTGGTTGGACAGAAAAGGAATCAGTGATTTATGGCCACGGTAGCGGATCCGGTCCGCGCAGAACCGATTGCATTCCCGGTTGTTTCCATTCCTCCCACTCCTCCAATACCACTCCGAGCCCACCGTCGATATCACTGGACCCGTTGGGCATTGGCGATTGGCCTGATCTTCGCGCTGGCCGTGGTCGGGGAACTGTGGCGGATCCATTCGCAGAACGCGATAACCTACGCGAGCGTACCGCTGGAGCGAGGAACGGTACAGGCGAGCGTCACTGCCACGGGCACGCTCAACGCCGTTGTCGACGTGCAGGTCGGAAGCCAAGTGTCCGGCAACATCAAAGCTCTGTATGCGGATTTCAATACGAAGGTTACAAAAGGCCAATTGGTGGCGCTGATCGACCCCGAACTGTTCCAGACGCAGGTCGATCAGGCCCAGGCAGCATTGAGTTCGGCCCAGTCTGTGGCTCTCTCCGCGGGCGCGCAAGTCCAGAAAGCAACCTCAGATCTTTCGGGCACAGTCGCGAGTGAAAAGAGCGCGGAATCCGTGATAGCCAAGGACCGCGCCGCGGCACTCAATGCACGCAACCAGTGGGAAAGGGTCGACCCGCTTTTCAAGAAAGGAATTATGGACCAACAGGACGACGACTTGGCCAAGGCAGCCATGGATGCCGATGATGCCCAGGTAGCTGCCGACCAGGCTCTAATCGACGCATCGAAACAAACGATCCAGTCGGCGCAGGATCAAGTCGGTGTGACCCAGGCACAGCTGGGTTCGGCGAAAGACCAAGCAAGCCAGGCCCGTGCGGCTCTCAATCAGGCCAAGATCAATCTTGCGCATACTCGCATCACCGCCCCGGTTGACGGCACCGTGATTGCCCGCCGCATGGATGTAGGCCAAACTGCGGCAGCGTCGTTCGCCGCGCCCACGGTGTTCGAAATCGCGCAAGATCTCACGAAGATGCAAGTCGATACCAATGTCGACGAGTCCGACGTCGGCAACATCAGAACCGGCCAGACCGCAACCTTTACCGTGGATGCTTACCCGGCAACGACCTTCCAGGGCCAAGTTACCGACGTCCGCAAGGCGCCGATCATCACACAAAACGTCGTCACGTACGATGTCGTCATCTCCGTTTCCAATCCTGATCTCAAACTGTTTCCCGGGATGACAGCCGATGCCCGCATTCTGACGACGAAGCTCGACGACACCTTCAAGGTGCCGAATGCGGTATTGCGCCTTCATCCATCGGCGGAGGTGCTCAAACAGATAGGGCTCTCGGCCGCACCGGTAGGCAAACAACAAGTGTATGTCTTGCTAGGAGGAAAGCTTAAAGCCGTCCCAGTGACCTTTGGGATTTCCGATGGCCAGTCCACTGCCGTGACATCAGGCGATTTGCAAACCGGAGAACAGGTCGTAGTGAGGTTTAGTACGGGCGCGACTTCACCAACTACGAGTGTTGCCTCGCCAACCAGTGCTACCAGCACGCGCCGAGTACCCGGATTGTAAGCCTCCGAGGAAAATATAGTGTCCCCACTTATCGACGTACGAGATCTTAAGAAGACTTACCTGCTGGGAGACATTGTCGTCAATGCGCTGCAAGGCGTGACCCTGGCGATTGAGCGAGGCACGTTCGTCGCGATCATGGGGGAGTCTGGTTCGGGGAAGTCGACCTTGCTGAACCTGCTGGGCTGCCTCGACCGTCCTACCTCAGGCCGCTATCTGCTGGACAGCATTCCAGTTGAAACCATGGATTTCCTGCCCTCGCCGATGGTGGCAAGGAATTTCCGTGGGTCGAAGTCGGGCGTTTTCCTCGGCAGCGCGGTCGGTGCTATCAACAGCCTCTCCTGTGTCGAACTACACTCTTCGATATCCTCTCCGAACCTAGCCAGCAAAGATGGTCTCTTTTGCTCAGAATTGGGAAAATGTCGCCTGACCTGCTTAGTAATCTTCTGCTTGGTGAAATGTGCCAAACTGTGCAATATTGAGCACTTTTCTGGCGGTGGAGTGTTGCATCATATAAGAGTGAAATCCAAGGAGTTCACTCCGGAACAGACATTGTCCGTCCCCTGTACTACTTGTGGTGCAGCGATTGGGGAAGCTTGTGAACTGCATACAGGCGATCCGCGGACCGAGCCACACCGAGACCGGAAGCTCTCCGCAGCCGAGGCGGTGGAAGCGCAATCCGGCAAACGATACCAGCCGGCGAGGCCGTGCTCCGTTACGTAAGCGGATGATTCCGGCGAGCGTGGAGTTTTGTTCGCCCCAAGCACGATCCGCAAGGAAGACTCCTCTGCCAATTCCATTGGGACGAACCTATCGGTCCAGCAGCACGCCCAACTCGTCGTCCTGGCCCCGGGCCTTCACGTACTGCGCCTTTCCAATTGTTCCTGCGCCGTTTGGTCCCATCTCGTAATACACCTTTGCGTCTGGCGGGAACTTTGTCAGGGCTTCTATCAATTCTTTCACTGTCCACTCTTGGTCTGTCATACTTCCTCCCTCTACGCGACCAAGTTACGCCCCGCATTTCGGTTCGCTTCGGACGCCGGTCTTCGCCTAGCTTCCTGCAGAAGCTCTGCATTGAATTGGGCACCGATCAAGACTAAGAAGCCGGTCCAGTAGAGCCAGATGGTGAAGGCGAGCGCTACTCCCAAGCTGCCATAACCCTTGCTGTACGCGGAAAAATCCTGGAAATAGATTCCGAGCAGGTAAGACAGTCCGATCCAGCCCCCCACGGCGATTAACGCTCCGGGCAGCGTGCTTACGAATCTGTATTTCGCATTCGGTACAACGTAGTAGAGGAGCTCAACCGCGAGAACTGTGCACCCGATTGCGACCGCCCATCGAAAATACGGCCAGAGATTTCCCATTCCGAATGCTTCGGTCAGCCTGGCGCTCAAGCCAGGGCCCACCAGCAGCAGACCGAGAGCAATGACGAGCAGACATCCCACCGAGAACGTAAGGCCGATGGCGAGACTGCGCGTCTTCCAGTAGCGCCTCGTCTCAGACACATTGTAGGCAGTGTTGAGTGCGTCGATCAGGGCCGTGAACCCGCTCGATGCGGACCACAGGGTGAACAGGATGCCGAAGGTGAGCAGTCGGCTGTGCCTGGACAAAATCGTGTCCCTCATCAAACTTCTGAGCGGGCCCATACTGGCAGCAGGAACCACTCGCGCAATCAATCCCATCATCTGGCTAAAGAAATCCGGAACTGGCAGATAAGCGACAATCGCGGAAAGAAAAATCAGAAAAGGGAACAGAGCAAGAACGAAGTAGTACGCCAGCGCCGCAGCAAATGCCATGGTGTGATTCTTTTCCATGTCGCGAACCACATTGACTGCTGCGTTCTTGAAGTGGAGTAACCACACGGGGGATCACTGTCCAGGGCTGCTCGCGACAGTCGGCAACGGCGGCACGGCCCTCAACTGGTCCAGTTCGGTCAGCACAGCTTGCCAGCGAATCCCGTCCTTCTTCGTTTCGATCGGTACCGAGAGGTCGGTATAGAACTGCAGGATGTCGTCGCGCAGCTCCGGCGACGTCCGATCGAACTTACGCTCTGACAACTGAGCCAGCAACGTTGCGTAGGTGTCGTCGGACAGCGAATATTCCGCTGCTTTGGTTGCGTTGCCGCTGTCCAAGTCACTATTGGGAAGAACCAGTGTGTCGCTGCGTGCTTCTTCGAGAAAGGCGCGGTACTGATCGACGGTCGTATTGATGCTCTTGAAATACAGGTCCTCAGTTTGGGGAGTGGGGTTATTGAACGCCAGCCCCTTGAAGGGACCGACCTTCGGCATGTATCGCAATAGCGTCGACAGAATCCGGGTGCCCACTCCCGGCTTCACGTAGTCTTTTCCCCACTGTCTCTCATAGTCAGAGCGCGAAAGACGGTACAGGAACTTCCGTTTCGCGAAATCTGGAGTTTCGCGCATCAGGTCCTTCTTGTGGGTTTGCAGCGCGACTTGGGTCATCTGCGGAATCAGTCGGCTGATTGCGAAACGATACGAGCCCACTGCCAGATCCTCGTGGGTAAGCACCTCTTTCAGCTCGACACCGTACACGACGGGAAAGACCCGCTCCAGCAGAGGCTTGGACACCTGGAATCCGATGAAATCGTGGTACTGCTGAGACGCATAACGATTCTTCGCGACCTGCACCGTGTCGAACCCAAACTCCGTTTTCAAATGCGCCGTCTTGTCCTGGGCATAGCGGACTGACTTGCCAAACTTGGCTCGCAGCTTCGGATACTCGATAGCGACCGACTGGTTGACAGCGGGGTGACCGGCAATATCCGATGCATAGTGCGACAGGGCGCCCCAGCGCGAAGGCATACTCGTTGACATCCTGGCTTTCCAGCAGCAGCTCACGAACGAAGTCTCCGCTGCGTACGTAGTGCACCAGGTTGCTGAACTCTCTACTACCGAACGGGTAGTAGCCCAGATCCTGGATGACAGCGCCTCCGTAGGCGTAGGCGTGCGCTTCTTTGAGTTGGTCTTCTGACAGTCCCGGATATCGCTTGAGCAGCAGGGGACGGATCTCGTCGGTCCAGAGCAGATCGACAATTTCCTCGTGCGTTAGAACGGAGTACGCGGACGAACTGCCCCGGCAAATGAGCAGGACGAGAAGAAGTGCCAACGCGCGGATAAAAGGCAGGCTCCAGCTCTTCGTTATGGAGCCTGACGACATTGCCGCGTGGCGCATCGTTCAAATCCGGCCGAGTACCAGGAGAACGACAACAACGACAAGGACCAGCCCTAAGCCTCCGGTCGGGGCATAGCCCCACTCCCGGCTGTGCGACCAGCGCGGTAGCGCACCAATCAGGGCCAGGACCAGGATCACGATCAATATGGTTCCAAGCATACGTACCTCCTTTTTCCTTGTGAGTCAGCTTCGGTTATAGGCGTTCCGCCGGTTTCTTAATGGTCAAAACTGCTCAAAAAAGAAAAACTGATCTCAAGGGCAATCACCTGTCTCACGAAAAGACGCGGGCGAGACAGCGGGTGGATCGCATCTCCGCTCCGGCACATCACTTCGATCGCTGCGTGCCGCCACAAAACAAATGGCGCGGGCCCAAGAAATTGGGGCTCGCGGTGACATTAGAGTTAATCGATTTCTTGCAATGCACGGACGCAATCCGGTCGCGGTGAATTCGCTATTTATGAGGGCGCTCTTCGGCTTGGGGCGCTTCTTTCGCAGGATGCGGGGCAGGCTGCGCACGAGCTGTAGTTGCCGGACGCGAAGCAGGCTGCGCATGGGGTGCAGCTTCGGCGCGAGGGGCAGTCTGTTGCCGAGGGGCAGGCTGCTGGCGAGGAGCAGGCTGCGCATGAGCTACAGTCTGCTTAGTAGACTCAGTGGGCGGACGAGCCTCCTTGGGCTTTGCTGCTTTGTTCTCAGCCGCCCTGTTCTCATTCGAGCGGGTTGCGGCGGCCCTATTCTCAGCTGCCTTATTCTCGTTCGAGCGAGTCGCAGCTGCTTTACTCTCCGCTGCCTTATTCTCGTTCGTGCGGACTGCAACCGCTTTATTCTCGGCCGCCTTATTCTCATTCGTGCGGGTTGCAGCTGCTTTGTTCTCAGCCGCCTTATTCTCGTTCGTGCGGGTCGCAGCTGCTTTGTTCTCGGCCGCCTTGTTCTCATTCGTGCGGGTCGCAGCTGCTTTGTTCTCGGCCGCCTTGTTCTCATTCGTGCGGGTCGCACCTGCCTTACTCTCGCTCGTCTTGCTCTCAACTGCCTTGTATGGTGCTCCCGCCTGCTTGGCCGCTACCACACCATGACCGCTAAACTCGCCGGGCTTCGCAGTGGCAGCGATTGCCGGCCGGCCATGATTCACGGACGCCAATAGTTCGTGGTTCTTGCCGGCGGCCTGCTGGTGCTCTGACTGTGCCCCTGTTGCCGGAGTATGACGCTCATGTGCCGCAGTCTCTTCCGCTGCGGTGGGGCGTGCGTTAACGCCGCCGTTCCCGCCGTTATAGCTGACATGGTTGAACGTGGTATTGTTGATTACGGTTTTGTTGTAAACGTTGTGAATATTTGTGACGTTCACGTTATTCACCGAGCGGTTGTAGTAGAAGCCTCGGTTATTCCAGTATCCGCCCTGATAGCCGATACCACCGTACCCGAAGCCGTAGTTGACGCCACCGTAAAAACCGACATGCGGACCCCAGTAGCCGTCATTCCAGGCAAAGGCGTTGCCGCCCCAACCCCAATAACCGGGCGTCCAGAGGAAGCCAACGTCGGGAGCCATCACCCAGGTACCCGGAACCCAGAAATAGCCTTCATCGCCGTAAGACCAGTAGCCGGGCGTCCACAAATAACCGTCGGCGGGGGCCATTGGTTGCTCATATACGGGTAGCGCGGGCGGAGCGATCGTGATTGCCACGCCAAACTGCGCGAACGAGGCAACCGGTATGGCCAGTATCAGAGCTGCTAGCAACAGGAAACGGATTTTATGCATTTTGGAACCACCCTGCTGGATCATCCTTCGATTGCCCGGTCCTACTTTGCTGCTGCGGGCTGCGTGGAGGAAGAGGCGACGCCTCAAGCGTCATAGACAAGAATTGCACGGACGCACTGTCAGGTCTGAGCACTACGGCTCACTTTGCGGAAATGGGGAAGTTGGTGAATCTGTTTCTTACGGGATGACCCAGCTAGCGACGGAAAAGAAGATGGCGCGAGTCCAAGCCGTGGGACCCGCGCCTGTAAAGTTGAACTCGTTACGTCAACCAATACTCTGGGACAAGCGGTTATAGGTTGACGCTGATTTCGAGGTTAACGCCGGGATACATGGGATTGCACAAGTAATACATGCAGTCAATCTCGACGACATAAACGTCTTGCGTGTAAAGCCAGTTGCTGGGCCAGGCGCCGACGAACCCGAACCAATAGCCGCTGTATTGGAAGCGGTGATTGCGGTAATCGCCTTCGTTCACACGAAATCTGTGTTCCTGTCCAAAATTGGCACGGTAACGCTCGTCGGGAATGCGGTTGCCACCGCCGGAGCGCTGCGCCGGCTGGGCGTGCTGTTGCTGAGCGTTCTTCTCCTCTTCCTTATTGTTTCGGTCTTGCTGCTGCGCGTTTTTCTGTTCCTGTTGGTTGTTCTTCTCCTGCTGCTGGGCGTTTTTCTCTTCCTGCTTTGCCGGCTTAGCCGGTTGTGCTTTCTTCTCGTCCTGTGCAGGTCTGGCTTTCTGTTCCTCCTGCTGGTCGTGCTGCTCCTGCTGTGCGTATGCCGGAGTAGCGACTCCAAGGGTCAAAGCCAGAACTGCTGTACTGATGATCCCCGCTAGTTTCATGTTGCCTCCATTGTCGATCGAGAACGGCATCCAAGTAACCTCCAGTACGGCCACCGGGAATGTGAATTCCGCCACATCGATCAGCGGCACTCTGACCGGCAACCCGATGACGCTCTCGGCCTACAACCCGATGGGCACCGGTTCGCCACAGCCGATTTCCGGCAACACGATTGCGCAGATTGAAGGCCAAAGGCAGGATCAACTCTCACTGGCCCTGAGCAGCAGCAACGGCAACATTAACTTCTCGGGCACCATCATGCTCAGCCCCTCGACCAGCCCGCTCCTCAAATTTCTCCATGAGAAGTAGAACTCCTCGGCCGCTTGCAGTTCCCGACGACAACCCGTCCCACCCGAGAAACTGCCCGAAGAGCAGCCCGATGAGCAACCCACCGCCCAGCCGGAGGACCGGCGCGAAGACCAGCGCGAGTACCAGCCCGAGGATCAAACATGCGAACCCTTTCGCGGCTCTTTGCACATTTTTTGAAGGAAGCCAGGACCAATCCAAGTACTCGAAGGCAAATTGGGATTGATCGTGGCTTCGCATTTCCGCCGCAAGCCAGCCAAGCCAGCGGAGCAGCAGTTCCCGGGCGGTCCGATTGCGCGCTGAGCCTTCCGTTTCGCGTCCGAGCGCGTAATCTACGAAGCGCGCGTACAACCTCCGATTCCCGCTACGACAGCAACGGCGTAAAACAGTCGATCTTCAATCCTTCAATCGACGAACACCCACCAACAATCGCCGTCAGTTTCAGTCGCCACTGAACGAAACTTCTTCCAGCTTTTAGAAAGGACAAAACGATATGCATTTTGGACACTTGAAAACACCCGGCGGCTATCTCAACTCGGAAGTCAGTTCGGCCATGCAGAAATGCATTCGAAGGGGCTTGGAGGAAGAGGCTTTGTTTTGGGCAACAGAACTCGACCTCGGGGGCTATGGCGCCTACGTATGGAAACGACTCCGCATCATCGCAAGTGAGGATGTTGGCCTGGCGGATCCCTCGGTATGTGTTCAACTCCGGGTTCTTTACGATAACTGGAACGAGCAACGAAAGAAGAAGGATCACAGTTTCGCAGAGCGACTTTTCCTAGTGCACGCAGTGTTGCTGTGTGTTCGCGCAAAGAAATCTAGGATCGTAGATACGGCCCTCATCACGATCTACGAAGCTCAAAGGCCGAAGCGAGACATCCCAGATTTTGCCCTTGATATGCACACAACCAAAGGACGGAAGCTAAAGCGCGGCGTCGATCACTTTTTTGAAGAAGGTGCAGTGATTGAGAACGCGGAGCCAACTCTGCTCGAAGACCCGTATCTGCATCGCGCGTGGGAAGCACGACGAAGCACGCGCCGCCCCTCTTACGAGGAGCAGACGGAGCTCGGGATATGAAAGCACCAGACCGGGGCGAGCAGGAATATTTCTCATTTGCGGAGCTTGCACAACGGTGGCGTTGCTCACGCAGCACTGTTTACAACCGTTTGAGAGCGACCGGAGCGGAAGTATTGGATTTCGCACCTCGTGGGAAAAGGGGCAAGAAGGTCGTCAGCGCAGCCACCGTATCCCGTATTGAGGCACGGCGTACGCGCAGACTTGCTTGACGTCGGCAAAAGACCTGCTCTAATTGAACGTGTTTGTATTACCAAATACGAGTAAGCACATCGAAGGTATTTCCAGAGCTAGTTAGATACGAGAATTCGATCGAATGTTCACGAATCCGCCATTCGATCCTTTTTGTGGATCAGGCGCATTCGTGCACCGCTCGAGAGTGCTGATGCGCAAAAATCACGCCCGCGTCTAGAGGCAACTAGAGCGCGGGCTGAAACCAACAACCGGCAAAGCCGATATCGTCGGTCCCACACTCGCGATTATCGGCTGGCCGGGTGGAAAGGTCAACCGATGATCGGAATTCGACCGCGAGGCAAGGTTTATCACCTTGATGGACAATCACATGCGCTGCGAGGTACGCTCGGCACAAGAAGTCGAGACGTAGCCCTGAGCCTTTCTTACCGAATCGAAACAGCGCTGGCAGTGGGACCCCATTCAACGATTTGGGCTGAGCTCAGGCCAGCACTTCCATCCGGAACATTTGCTCGAATAAGCAAGTATGCCGGCGTGCAGCCGAAGGTAGCAGCCACTTGGAAAGAACTCCGTGACCTTTTCGAATTAGATCAGAAGAAGAGGTTGAAAATGGGCGAGCTCTCACAGCAGACAATCGACAATTATGAGAAGACCTTGAACGTAGTCGAGGTATTCCTGGTTAAGCGCCGCACCTCCATGTTAAGGGATATCGATTGCGCTATTGCCGACGAGTTTTGCACGTTGCGAATTGACCACGTGAAGAGTCGTCAATGCATGAGTGGAAGGCCTTCTTTGTACTTTGACCTTTCTCACTTGCATCGCGTGTTTACGTTCGCGTGTCAGCGTGGATTGCTTGAGACAAACCCATTCCCAGCACCCAAACGACCTCGGCTTGAACGCCATAACGCACGGCCGTTTAGTGCGGATGAGCTCTCAAGACTTGAGAGCGCAGCAAAACAAAGCTCAGCACACGATCAATTGTTTCCTTCGGCCGACGAATGGCTCCCGTTTTGGTTGCTACGGTATACGGGAATGCGCCCTAATGATGCGATATCGTTGCAATGGCGGGAAGTCGATTTTTGCACACGAAAAATCGTGCACGTGTGCCACAAGAATCACAAGGAAGTGAGTATTCCACTGCACACAGAGGACGACTTGTTGTCTGCGCTAGAAGTTGAATACCAGCGTCGGAAGCCGCTACCTAGCGAGACCGTGTTGTTGAATTCGAATACTGGAAGAGCTTTTGCTTACGATCAGCTCTACGATTTGATTGTGAAGCTCGGAAGACTCGCTGGCGTTTCTGACGCAAATCCCTATCGCCTTCGCGGTACCTTCGCAGTTGATATGTTGATACGCACAAACAGCATTTATGCCGTCGCAAAGTATTTGGGCAACACAATTAAGATGGTTGAGCGGCATTACTCTCCGTTCGTCGACGAACTGCAAGAGCACAGTCGTTCCATCGCCCAGCATGGGGCCGGACTTAAGCAGTTCGTGACAACCACGTCACAGCAAGAACGTACACGGTCCTAATCCACTAAGAAATAAACCGCTTAGCCCTCTAACCAATACTACGGTCCCAAGTCTGGGGCTCCTAAGAAATCAAACAAGTTACCGCCCCTCTGCAACTTGCTGATTTCAATTTCGTCCATGATGTCACTGTCCGCAACTCTTGCGTCACACCGTCGTCACACAGTTGCCTTCTTCCCGAATAATGTTCGGCTCATTTTCGGTAAGATCGGCGACCGAAAATAAACTTAGCGAGGCATGCCTCAACACCATGTCTTCCCCTCTAAGATTTTCTCATCCTGATCGACCAAATTATTGGGTCATCATGTAGAGGAATTCTGGCATTATGATCCCTGAATCGGATCGCAACATCGAACCATTCGTCGCCGCTGATACCGCTGCGGAATTTCTCTGTATCACCCGTCGGCACATCCTTGAAATGTCACGCGCTGGCGAAATTCCAGCTCATCCCATCGGTCACGGCAAAAGGAAGCAATGGCGCTTCCGGCTCTCTGAGTTGTCGGACGCTTTCGTTGCAAAAATCCCGGCCGCAAAATCGGGGGGAAAGGTATTATCAACTCCGGCAGTCCCTGGCAACCGAATCGGAGGAATTAGATGATTCGGGAGCATCGGGGAAGTTTGAAGGTAGAAGAACGTTTAGAGGGTGCGGTTTGGGTGCTGCGTTTCAAAGTGACACGGGACTCGGATCACAAGCGGGTCGAACGCACACGTGTCATCGGGCGGGTCGAAGACTTTCCCACAGAAGCGCAGGCTTTTGCCGAAGCGGAGCGCCTGCGCTTGTACACCATCGAGCCGGGATCGAAACGCGGAACCCTGACCTTCGCGGTTCTTGCGGAATTTTACCTGCAAGAATTGAGGAAGGTGCCGGAGTCGAAGAAGCGCAAGCCGAAAGCCGCTTCTACTATCGAGGACAGAGAACGCATCATTCGCAAGCGACTCCTTCCAAGGTTCGGGGAGACGGAGGCTTTGAAGGTCAAGCCCTCGGAAATCAAAGGATGGTTGGAGGCACTGCAGGACGAGGAAGACCTAGAGAATTCTACGGTCGACAAGATCCGACGTGTGATGCACCTGGTCTACTCGATGGCACAGGCGAATGACCTGATTCCGCGCACGCTGGAGGCGAATCCAGTCACGCACGTTCACATCGCAACAATGACCGAGTACGAAGCCATTCTAGTGACGCCGCAACAGGCCTGGAATATCATCTGCCGTATACAAGCATTCGCACGGCTCTTGACCTTACTGGTTGCGGTAACTGGATTGAGGATCGGCGAAGTTCTCGCATTGAGGTGGAAGCATGTCGACTGGAGCCAGTTTCGTATCCGGGTGGTCTCCAATTTCGTCCGGGGCAAGTTTGGAGAACCAAAGTCAGCCGCCTCGAAGAAACCTGTCGTGCTGCATCCCATTGTCATGGGCTTGCTGAAGAACTGGAGGGAGACGACGGCGTATGCCGGGGACGAGGATTTCATCTTCGCCTCCGCCCGGCTCAAAGGCAAAGCACCGCGTGTGCCGAATATGCTGGTGGAGGATCATCTCCGTCCTGCGGCGAAACAGGTGATCGAGATTCCACTCGGTCACAGGTTTGGCTTCCACAATCTCAGGCACGCCTTAACCTCGTTCTTGGTGGAGATCGGCACCGATACCAAGACCATCCAGGACATGCTGCGGTGGGCAGACCCTTCGATCCTGCTCAAGGCCTACGCGCACTCGCGCATGGACAAGCGCATGGAGGCTCAGGCAAAGATGATCCACGCCATGGGTCTGAACGAGGAAACTGCTCAACGGTTCATCCAGTAGGCGTGGGTGATCTACCGTGGGTGATTTTCTCTGAGTCCGGTCTTCAGAATTCCACTAAGTGCTTAAGAATGATGGTGGCCAGGGACGGAGTTGAACCGCCGACGCCAGCCTTTTCAGAGCAAGCTTATCTAAAACAATCAACGACTTACAACTTCACGTGGGACCGCTAAAGACCTGTAAGATCGTGGATGGACATCGATTTGCGGACTGGAATTGCGGACTGGAGCGCGGTCCTCTTTTTCGGCGTGGATCCGTGCCGTGACAGCCTATGTTTCAGAGGTAACTGTTTGAAAATCTACGGCGCCGATCGCCCATTTTGGCGCCCAAAGGAACCCTTGGGAAACCTTATTGCACCGAGATTGCACCCAGATTAGACGGCTTACCCTTTTTCACGCAGAGTGAGACACTATTCAGGTCCCGATCATTCCGGTTGCCCGTTATCCCGCGCAACAGCTAGAAAAAACTTGTGACAAGTTTACTTCTCGGTGCCAATCCGGCCACCTCCCTCGAAGCCAACTCGTCCGGGTCAATGAGTGTAATCGCGATGTTACGCCAACAACATTGAGCAGAGCAGTTCAAACTATAGTGTTGGCGTCCATCTGGCCGCTGTTCAAGTGTTCAAGTTCGTGCGCTCTCCACGACTGAGTTTGCCAGGGACTACATGCCCTTGTAAGGCTCATACGGAGGCTCAGGCGGCCCCGACTTCTTGGCATAAGGCTTATATGGAGGCTCCGGCAACGGCGGCTTCTGGGCGCGCTCCGCGTCAGGCGTTGCTCCTGGATGGGTCAGCGGTGGTTCAGGGGATTTGTAGGCGTCGGTGTCCAATCGGTTCGACATGATGTCCCTCCTCGGAAGTGGATCGAGGGTTGGAGAGCGGCGATCATCCGATACGTTACACGCACAGCTTCCAGCCGTGACCCTGTACCCTGTCTTCAGAGATGGTGCGCCTTTTGGAGGATGGCGTGATGGTCAAAATTGCTCGTTTCTGAAACATTCAAGTGCGCCCGGGTCAATGAGTGCTTTAGAGATATTACGTCAGGATCGTCGCCACCAGGGCTTGCGCTGGCTGGAAGCGTCGATCAGCTTAACGATGCGATCACGAAGTATCAGGATGCGGTGCTCGCTTGTGGCACCATTGACCATGATTCCTTCGCAGTCTGGATTTGCTAGTGCCATTTTCATCAGAGCAACGGCGTCGACTTCTGCATTAAAGGCTTGGGGGAATCGCTGGACGAAAATGGCACGGTCCGCAAAAGCAAGAAGCATCTTCTTACCGTCGGGAGTGCTAGCTGTTGTCTCCTTTTCCTCTCACCGGCCAACTTATTTTGTCGTTCGGGTTTTGGCCGCGGCCTTTACTGTCACGGGCAGACCAGCCAGCGATCCCTGCTGTTCCACGGGCCCCAGGAACACGGTGAAACTCGGAGTCAGGTTATTCACGTTAAGCCAGAGCAGCTGTTCGCCGCTGGCCTGATACAGGACCACTTCAAAATTCACTGCTGCACCGTTGACCGTGGCCGCAAGCGTATTGGGCGGTGTATTGGTCGAGAACATGGAATAGCGCCCAGGGTTGAGTGCGTCCGCAAGTGGAGTCCCGGAGAATGCATCCCCCGAACTCGTTTTGCCGACGGACACCGTAGCGAACGGATCGCTCACCAGTCCGGTCAGACTCAAAGCGCCCCCCGTAACCGATCCCTGCCCGATCATGTCGAACTCACAGAGCTTGCAGGTTGAGTTGAAGTTGTTGAAATCCTGCGCTCCGACGGCATAGTTGCCTGTGAAGTGGGTAGTTGTGGTGTCGGTTTGAGGAAGCAAGACTCCGGAAGTGCCGGAAAGATTACTATCCAGGTCGAGAGCAAGAGCGCCTCCTCCGCCAGTCGGATTGTTCGGATCATTCAGATTGAGATTGGGGTCCGTCATGTAAATCCCCACGGAGTGGAAGCTTCCCAAGCCAAGGGCGCTGAACGTCAGGCTGCCGTATCCGTTGGGCCCGATGGAATAGGTGCCTGAAATCGGGAAGGCCGGTGCCGTCGCGGAACTGTACAGAGGCTCCCAGTCATCCCCCACTCCGGAGAAATCAGCGGGAGAGGACGATGTGTGGCTCGTGGAGAACTGCCCCGCCGCGCCGATGCCAGATCCCCATGGGTTGCCCGCCATGCCGAATACCGACTTTCCCAGCGATGCGTTGGTGAAAGCGTTGGCCCCCTGGCTGAACGCCGAGCCAACCGAGGAATCAGTTGTATTCACATCGATGATCCGTATCGCTTCCGGGTCAACGATGTAGTAATTGAGCGCGATTGGAAAACCGTCAATGCTGAATCCGCCGATAGTGCCGCGCCCAAAGCTGTCGGTCGCTGAAATGGTTGTTGCGGTGAAAGCCTCTCCCGTTTTCACGTTTTGCGCGTCATTGACATCCAGGATGCCGTTGGACAGGGTGGTGCCGGCGATTGAGAACACGCCTCCGAATCCAATCTGGAGATACAGGCCGGAAACTCCGGACATGGTAAAGGCATAACCTCCGCTGAGTGTGCTCGGTAGGGTCTGCAGGTCCATGCTTCCGCTGGAGGTTGCTGTTCCATCAAACTGAGCCATGAGCACGTGTTTGGTGTTTGCAAACTGGACGCCGAAGGTTTCGGTTCCGGCCACGCCCAGTTTTGCGTTGTTCGTGGTCAGCGTAAGTGTCCCCTGGCCGGTAGCAGCGCTAACTGTCAGCTTTCCTGCGGTGATGGCGTCGCCGCCGGGCTGAGGTGACGTTAGTCCAGTCGCGTCGTTATAGTCCTGTTCGCCACCGACGACGTTGCCAAAGGAGTCGAACCTCACGGCCCCTGCCAGAGCGTAAAAGTTGACCCCACCCGTCACCGTATTGATCAATTCGTTCCCGCTCATATAGAAGGAATAACTGCTCGCAGCCGCCCCCGGTTTGTTGGTCAGGCTGAAGCTGACCGGTGTCGAAGCTCCCGTTGCCGCGGCGGTCACCGCAACCGCGCCAGCCGTCGTATTTGCTGTGAACGCCGACGACGTGGCCACGCCACTCGCGTCGGTCATATCCGTTTCCGTGGCCGTTGAGTTCGATGCGAATATGCCGCTTGCTCCCGATGCCGGAGCGGTAAACGTGACCGCCACGCCGCTAACCGGCGATCCACCCTTCGTCACTGTCGCTACCAGCGAACTTGCAAACGCAGTACCGACTGTCGTGTTCTGCCCGCCTCCACTAGTCGCCGCGATCACTTCGGCCGGCGGCGGCGGAGGGGTCGAGCTTGAACCGCAGCCCGTCAAGAAACCAAACGCTAGGAAACTCAAAGCGAGAATGCAGCGGCATGCTTTACGGCTCATACGGAATCCCCTTTCAACCCTCACGAGATGGTGGAAAGTCATCCACCCAGCCTGACCATCAGGTTGACCCAGCAAAGTGGGCGAGGCCGCCCCAGAACGCAGGCATGATGGTGCGTTCGTGTGCTAAGGTCAACCGGAGTTCGGCTGGAGTTTGTCTGAACCCACAACTTTTCCTTCTGCAATCACTTACGGAGTCTTCTGAAGAAGTAGTCCAAGCGCTTTCGGCCGAATGGTGGTACACTGCGCGCACTCTTGGGGGTGCGCGGGTGAATGCGTCGTCCAGACGCAGTGGCGGCGTGCGCTTTGGGCAGTTCGAGTTGGATCTCTCCGAGGACAAGCTTCTCCGAAAAGGCCTTCCGATCCGCCTCGAGAACCAGCCTTTTCAGATTCTCGCCCTCTTGCTGGACCACCCTGGCGAAATCGTCAGCCGCGAAGAGCTGTGCGCGAAGCTGTGGCCCGACGGAACTTACATCGACTTCGACGAGGGTTTGAACACCGCGGTCAAAAAGCTGCGATATGCGCTCGGCGATACCGCCGACAATCCCAGTTTTATAGAGACTATTCCGCGTCGCGGCTACCGTTTTATTGCACCGGTCAACCGTTATAGCACTGACGAACACGGAGCCGGTTCCGAAGGAGCCTCACTCCCCGAGAACGGGCACCAGCGACCGACGGGGGCCGGGGAGAAGATCTCCTTTCCGACAGTCGGTGACGTAACCGAATCGATCCACCAAGCTCCGACTACGCGGATAACACGGCGCAGCATGGCGGCGGTCGCCTTCACCGTGCTCGTCATCGCGGGATTCACCGCCTACGCTCTGCGGCGCTGGACCTCACGGCCTTCCAGCCCAGATTTCGAACGCTTGCGCTTCACCAAGCTCACCAGCAGCGGCAAAGCCGAGGACGCCGTTATCTCCCCCGACGGAAAGTACATTGCGTTTTCCCAGCGTGATCGCAAGGGAACGGGACTCTGGCTGCGCCAGGTTTCGAGTGGCAGCGACGTTCAGATCGTGCCCTCGGAGGAACCTGATTTTCGCGGCCTGACCTTCTCGCCCGACGGCAATTCGATCTACTTCATACGTGAGCGTAAAGAGAGCTATAGCTGGAAGGATCTTTACGCGATGCCCATCCTGGGAGGCCCCCACCGCCTACTGACCCGGGACCTTGACAGCCCTGTAAGCTTTTCGCCCGATGGTCGTCAGTTTGTCTACACCAGGGGAGTCGGCCCTCCGGACGCCAATGAGATTCGAGTCGCGAGCGCGGATGGAAGTCAAGACCATTTGCTGGCCACCCTCCCGGCCACTTCGGTGAGTTTTCAGGCGGGCGAAGCATGGTCTCCGGATGGAAAGGCCATTGCGACTTCAGTGATGTTGCGGGGACAGCGTTCCGGCTACGTGCTCGACTCGATCTCGACCGCCGACGGCCGCATCACGGAAGTGTTTTGGAACGCCGGTGTGATCGGCCGCCCCCAATGGTTGCCCGAGGGAGACAAAGTCCTCGTTGACGTGGATGATCCAACCGGCCGCGGCCAGTTGTGGACGGTTTCCGTTCCACAAGGCCAGCGCCAGCGCGTTACCAATGACCTCGCCAATTGGGGCATCCGGATCGATGCCACCCGAGATTCAAGCAAGGTCGTTGCAGTTCAATGGTCCTTGTCCGCCAACATTTGGGAGAGTGCAGCGGCCAATCCCTCGGGGGAAGTGCCGATCACTTCGGGAGAGATGCCGCTGGTGGCGGTGGTGCCCAGGTCCGCGGGAAACAATCTGACGGTGAGTGGAGACGGCCGCCTGTGGATTGTAAACCAGGACGGCACGCAGCGTCGTCCATTTTCCAACCTGCGCGATGTGGCGCCACCAGTCATGTGTGGGCAGTTTGCGGTCCTCACCTCCTATGGGTCGGGCGCAGTACAGGATTTGCAGTCCGATGCCGGCAGCATTAACGGAACCAAGATGGCTGGTGGACGCTTTGTGGTGCAGCGCTCCTACCAGTCCGGCCCGGGCAGTATAATCCGCCTCGACGCCGACGGCGTGAACGCAACCGCACTCACCAGCGGCCTTGTGTACTCTCCAACATGCTCACCCGATGGCAAATCCTTGTTTTATGTCTCACTTGGAAACCCGGAGAACATTCTGCGTATGTCCATTGATGGCGGAGAACCTTCGGTTATCGGTGAGGTGCCCGGCCGCGCCATCCGCGGAACCATGCGAGTTTCCCCCGACGGTCAGTTCCTGGCCTTCCCCTACGACCTGTATGCTCCAACGCCAGCACTGAAGCTGGCAGTGATTTCAATAAGCAAAAGACGGGTTGAGAGAAGTTTCGACTCGCCGCCCGGAGTCTATCGCGAAGCCTGCCTGCGCTGGTCCCCCGACGGCAAAGCGCTGCAGTACCTTCTCACCCTTGGCGATGTGACCAACATCTGGGAACAGCCGCTGGCCGGAGGGAGCCCGAGGCAAATAACAAATTTCACCTCCGGCAGAATCTTCGATTTCAACTGGTCCCCAGACGGGAAGAGGCTCCTGATGTCGCGTGGCGAAATCAGCAGCGATGTCGTACTGCTCAGCAACCTCCGCTGAGTTCTCCCGTGCGGGACGCTGTTCGTGTGGGAACCAGTCTTTGACCCGTCCGGTCTGTCAAAGCCCAGCGAACCTGACGTTAAATGTTGTGAACAGGCGATAGCGCTCAAAGTCCTCAGGGCTTGTACTTCTTGCATGGCCCAGACGGTTTGCCGTAGTTCAATGCTGCGGCACTGGGAGGCCGTCGCTATGGGCAAGCAGAAGGTTAAGCCGAATTACCGTCGCCCAGTGCTCCGCCTGCCGGACCTGGATCATTGTAAAACGGCAGTTCTCAATAGCCTCGGCTCGCCAGCTTCACGTCGAGTGTACGAGTACGCCATTGACCAGTTCGTTGCCTGGTATTGCTCCGAGCCTCGGCTGGCCTTCAACCGCATCGTGGTCGTGCGCTATCGCATGTATTTGGAATCGCGGCGTCTGGCCGCCAACACCATCAACCAGCAACTTGCTGCAGTCGCGTTCGTTTCCGCTTGGTTGTCGGTCCTGTTCGGGTTGCTTGCCGCTCAGAAAGGTAGCAAATGGTGGCTAACGATACCCGGCGTTGTTCTCGCCGGGGTCGCATTCACTCTGTACGTCGCCTTCCATTCGTACTGACGATGAGTGTAATCGCCTGATAACAGCAGTCATGCTGCCGAAGAGGATGCCCCTTGGTGTCTAATTCAGTAGTTGGCTAGCACAGTCTGCAGGACGAGGCTCCGGAGGCACACATGCAAGAAGGTCCGCCAATTGCTTTGGATCCGCTTTCCGTCGATTACCAAATGCCCTGGGCATCTCGGCTACTCATCCTGTATCTGTTGGTAGTGGTCACAGTATCACTCGTGAAATCCGCAAGCGTGCTGCGCACCCTCTGGCTTTCCAAGCATGGTTCTCTCCAACAGTCGAGTACTGAGGGCGAGTTCGAGCTTGCATGGGAGAGGTGTTCAAACAAAGTGCAGTCAATAAAACGGTGGGTCTTTGTCACACTATTCTGGACGGTTCTCGTTTCTGCCATGCATTTGCGAAACGATTTCATATTTTTTACGGAGCAAAAGATGTTTTGGACCGGAGCATTCTTCGTACCCGCAGTTGAAGTGCTTACCACTTTTGTGCTCAGCATTCTCGTTTGCGCCGTGCTCTACACGGCATGCGCCCTTTACGAAGGTGCATTGCTACGTAGAAGGGAGTCATGGAAAGGCGCACGTTCAAGTATCGAGAATCGACAGTTGAAAGGCTGATGGACGTTGCTGTCGTAATATCCCCATTACGCTCAAAACCCCTCAATGAGCGAGAGGTCTGTTCTCTATAATCTGAAATCTTACGGCCAGCATCGTTGTATTGTTCGCCTTCGCGTGCTGATGCTACCGTGAACACTGCCGGAGGCATCGTATGGAAAACCTAGATCGACGCAGCGGCGTGATCCCTTTTGTGGCAGCTCAAAAGCGTATCCCTAGCGCTGAGAGCGACCATGCCGTGACCCTCCTTGAACGCGGCACCGTCAAGATAAAACTTTCCCTTCCTGTGCGTCCGACCGTGCAGACGCCTCATACGCAGGATGAGCTGTACATCATTGTCCGCGGCCATGGAGTGCTGTTCCACGACGGCAAGCGCGATTCATTCGAGGCAGGCGACCTGTTGTTTGTCGCCGCAGGAACGGACCACCAGTTCGAAAACTGCAGCGGGGATTTGGCTGTCTGGGTTGTGTTCTACGGCATAAAAGGCGGTGAAGTTGCTGCGTAAACCGACTTGCGCGCGAAGTTGCCGGAACCAGAATACCTATTCGCCAGGTCGTAGCTGGCGTGAAATCGCCATAGCACTCATTGACCCCAAGGGTAGGACCCGATCCTCAATGAGTGTGGCCTGATTGCGACACCTATCGCGCAGCTACCGTCGAAGTGGCCGTCAGATGACGATGGTACGCGCAAATCTGACAGGTAGCGGGGGGCTTCCGGCCTCGGGGTTAATATCCGGAACGTGTGCCGACATCGTCTTTTGACGGTGCGTCACAGGGTTGAGCAACCGCACTGGTGTCAATCGTCTCGGCGCACTCCCCTTTTTCGTCGTAATCGCAGACGCGACCGGGATGGGCTTGCTGGCATTTCTGGCATAGTTGAGTAGCCATTTCACTTCCTCCAATTTGCGATCAATCCTATCGAAGATGCGACCTGACCGACCGGGAATGTATCCTGACGTCTACGCGGTATTCCGATGCGGCGTATGGTCAGAAGCGACCACTCTGGACCAGGTATGCGCAACCCGTGGCGCTGGCGTCAATTGACGCCAAAATCGCCAATTCCCTTATTGACGGGTTCGGAGGCAGCGTCCACACTTGAACAGCTCAGATTCCCTAGGGTTGTAAAATTATCATGGGCAAGGTTCCCCTGGGCTGCTAGGTCCAGACTGTCTGACCTTAGCGCGGAGACGCATGTCCACTGGTGCTCTTCCAAGTCGTACTTGGCGCGCTCCATATCGACGTTCTTTTGGGCCGCGAGTTCCGTGCTGACCCTGTGCTGGTTCAACCGGAAATGGAGAAGCAGCGTTTTCCGTTAGTGTAGATTCCGCCCCTTCCGGGCGGGGATTTTCAAGGCATCTGGGTCTATCGTCCGATGTCTTCCTGTCGTTGTAAGTATACAGCGCGAGAGGATGGGCTCCCGCGCTGCTAAACATCGGCTCGATGAGCCCACACAGGCTATCCCTTGGCCGTGGTTGCATCCCTGCAGAGCCCGCCTCCGTTTCACCCGGCAAGTTCATTTTAGCTCCTGACACCTCATCATTGGCTCTCCCAGTTAGCCATCTCCCCGCGCATGTTGTAAAAGAAAAGCCGCCCAAACCTCGGGCGGCTTGGCTTGTTCAGACTCTTTCAAACTGTTTCGACAGAGTTCATAGCGTTGGCGATGGCCGCTTTCTCAAATGCTTACTGCAACCTCGTCGGTTTGACTCCAAAGCGGCCGCCTCGTCTCTGCTGAAGCAGCTTGCGAGCATTCTCCGGAGCGGCGGTCGTCGAATACGACGCCCCGCTCGACCCTCCCGAATCAATCATCCGCTTCAAGCGAACCCGGCTCAGCCGAACGATGAGCAGGCAGGCACGCCAAGAGTTTTCCGTGAATCTTCAATGCGGGTGACCCGTACGCCGTGCTCTCCTCGACACCGGGCAACGCCAAGCCGACCTTCCGTACGGTGTCAAAGTCAATTGTGCTCCCGTGTTTCTTCGAGGTATTGATCTGCTTCGGCGACGCATTGTCGGAAATGCTAGGTCGGATGGCTAAGTGAGGTCAATCGCAAATCTCAATATCTCCATTTGGCGTCACTGTGAGCTCTTTTCACATCAGGCAACCAGATCAATCCGAACAGTGAGGAGTTCGGTTCCGAAGAGGCGCACCGCTCTCGCATTCCCGGCACTGCTCGGCAATTGACTTGCGAGCCAGCGTTGGCGCTCACGCGGATCGTCGTCCGAGAGCAGGTGTGCTGTGCCCGCATGCCAGTCATACCTTAGCCCCGCACGCAGCTTCAGGCGTACATGCGGATCACGCTCAATGTTGCGGACGTATCCCGCTTTCATGCCATGCTCTGCTACCAACCAGAACTGGTTGCCGATACGTCCGTCACCCACCGGAGTGCGACGTGGCTTCCCGGTCTTCCGTCCCTTCGTTTCGAGCAACGCATATCCGGGCAGCGGCACGCCCATCGCAAGAGCGAGCTTGATCGGCGGATTGAGCAAGTACTTCTGAAGGGTGTGCACAATCCGATGCTTCATTTTGTAATTGAACTCCGTTCGGTTAAAGACGTCCGATACCCTTGCCGCTACACATCCTTCAGTTGCTCCTCGGTCATCCCAAAATAGTGCCCCAGTTCGTGGATAAGCGTCTGGCGGATTTGATGGCGGACTTCTGCCTCGCTTGAGCAGACCGCCTCAATATTCTTCTGATAAAGTACGATGTGATCCGGTCCTATGGGGAGGTTGAAGACGCTCCTCTTCGTCGCAGGCACGCCGTGAAAGATGCCCAGAAGCAATCGCCTGTGCTGCCCGACTTTGGGTGGTCGCTGGTTCGCCGGAAAATCCTCGACCAGAATCGCGACGTTCTGGATGCGGATGCGGAACTCTTCCGGCAGCGAATCCAAAGTCTCTTCTGCAACCTTGACGAAATCTTCGCGTTTCATCCTTCACCACTGACACAAACAAGAAGCATGTTCACTCCGAGTAGCCCTCGTGATCGTCTTTCTCGTTGTCAGCTTCATCGTCCGTGACGTTTCCTTCATCTTTCTCATCGTCCTCTTTCCTCGTCTGGTTCTTCTCGAAGAAAGACATCGGCTTGCGCCGAGCGATCCGAACAGTCTGCGTCGAGGCATTGTGGGCGTATCCTGCTCATGTCCCACATGGTACTCTGTGCCCGTTGGCAAGAGCAGCAGGGTGTTCCTTGCAGGCGCTGGCGGGAGTTAACTGGCGTGGACGAATCGCTTGGTACATCCATCAGGGGAGGCCACCATGTCGTCGCGCACAATCTTTCTAAGCAAGCTGATCGGCCTGTACTGCATTGTCATCGCGCTCTCCATGATGACTCGCAGGCAAGCTACCGTGGAGACGGTGACCGCCCTTCTTCAGAATCCGTCGATGATGTTGATCATCGGCATAATCACGCTCGCGGCTGGGCTGGCGATGGTTCTTGCTCACAATATCTGGTCGGGCGGTGCGCTCGCGGTTGTGGTCACCCTCGTCGGCTGGGTAACGCTCATCAAGAGCCTATTCTTTTTATTCCTGCCGCCTGAGATGGAAGCAGGACTTTTTCTTCAGCAGCTTCACTACCAGCAACTGTTCTACCTGTACGGAGCCATCTCGCTCGTCCTCGGCGTGTACCTGGCCTACAGCGGATTCACGTCTAGGTCATAGTAGATTGGCAGCCCAGGGCGCTGGAGCGTTCGGTTCCGCGTTCCATCCATCGTTGATTTTGATGAACTGTGTGGCCATGAGAAGAGAGCGATTTTATCAGCACCCTCATGCCCGGCGGGTCAATTGGCGTAACATCGCCATTTCACTCACTGACCCTGCTGGAGGGGTTTTGAGTGTTATCGCCTTCCATGAGAAGGCCGGTCGGAGTCAAGTGAATCTTTGTTTTTTTCTGAGACAAGGGTTTTCTCCCGCCGAGTCGCCACTGTCGCCATGCTTCCATCCGCACTCTCGAGGAGCGATTCGCTTCGCTCGGTGCACATTGGGCGTTCTCGTTTCAGCCGGTGCTGCTATCTGTTTGGCG